>Ga0247722_10001261_pt1 | contig 14198 bp, 16 predicted proteins | sample MSEWelMarce3H_FC_FD_189094 | JGI IMG/M metagenome (GOLD analysis project Ga0247722, IMG submission 189094) | Subsurface sediment microbial communities from gas well in West Virginia, United States - MSEEL Well Study Marcellus 3H_FC | ecosystem: Environmental > Terrestrial > Deep subsurface >... | reverse complement strand
TTTTGATTACATGATATTGTGAGAACGAGTGCCATGTTCTTAGAATATGTAGCAAATGTAAATACTCCTATAATCATAAAAGAAATAAGAGTTATGTAATTATGATTGATGGCATTCATCAAAAAGTATAAAATAGAAATCAATGATATCACATACAAATAATTTTGGTTGTAAAATATATTTTGAATATTTACTGGAATTTTAGTATATCGAACATTATTCACATTTCTATTATTTTTCCTGCTATTTTTTAAAGAGCGTGTATTTCTTCTTTTGGGGGGCATCTTTTATATTATATATAAACAATAAAATGAATTGAAATCTTGTAATCATTGAGAATACAAAATATTAAAATATATTTTGTAAAAATGGAATTGGGTATATGTTATTTATACAACACAAATATTTGTGGAGAAACAGACCAACACATAGGCAATCAGTATATTATCTATGAAACTTTTCCGTATAGGAAAATTGACACACAGCGAGCTATCAATCGCAAGTTTAAATTTATGGATGCCGTTCGTACCTATTTGTCATTATATGATAGTGTCAATAATAATATGACAATTGATATTATAAAACGAATTAATATTATCGATAGTGATGGAAATGTAGTATCTTGTGCGATTTATTACACATATTTATTGAGAATAATTCAAAAGAAATGGAGAAAGTTAATACACATTCGTAAAAGTTATTTATATTCTCAGTTTATTAACCATCTAAGAAAAAGAGAATTACATCCATACTATAAAAGGTATTCTATAAATGATGGATTATATGGTCTCTTTTATAGAAAAGATAAATCAAATTTTATACTTGGTTAATTTTACAACAGTTTGATTTAATTTATCAATCTCTTCTTTTATAATATTCATATCTCTTGTTAAATTGTATGCGAGTATTTTATCGACAGTTGCATTAAGTAGATGTTCATTTTTTGTATATACGCGATATAAAACATCAATTAATTTCAATGTCTCCGATAATTCTATATTTAGTTCCATGGAATAGACATTTAACAAAGACGATAATATGATATTATCTTGATTTGGTCTATTTGACAGTGCCTTTTTAATTGTTTTTATCTGTTCCCATTTATTTTCCTTTAATGCGTCAAGTCTCTTCATATTATTCATATGTTTTATGTCATAATTAGCTATGTCTGTCATATATTATAATAAAAAAATATTATATTATATTATATTAACAAATGGACAGTTCTTATATAATTTTAAATCAACACGAAGAGGAATTATTGACACCGTCTTTGTCCCGATATGTTATGTTTCCAATTGTATATCAAGACATATGGGCGTTATATAGAAAGCAAGTTGATTTGTTTTGGAGACCCGAGGAAATTGACTTGTCGTGTGATATTGGACATTGGAATTCTTTAACATCGGATGAACAACATTTCATAAAAATGATATTGGCGTTTTTTTCGGCAAGTGACGGTATTGTATTAGAAAATTTAGCTTGTAGATTTATGAAAGATGTTCAGGTAGCAGAAGCCAGAGCATTTTATGGATTTCAAATTGCCATGGAGAATATTCATTCACATACATATAGTCTTCTTATTGATACATATATCCAAAACACAGAGGAAAAAAATACCCTATTTAATGCGTTAGAACAATTCGATTGTATTAAAAAAAAGGGTGATTGGGCATGTAGATGGATAAATTCGGAAGTAAGTTTTGCCGAAAGATTGGTTGCGTTTGCCTGCGTTGAAGGTGTGTTTTTTTCCGGAGCATTTTGTAGTATTTATTGGTTGAAGAAAAGAGGGCTTATGCCTGGACTGACCTTTTCCAATGAACTTATTTCAAGAGACGAAGCCCTACATTGTGAATTTGCCATTTTACTCTACAAACATCTAAAGTATAAATTGAACCAGGAAACTATTCATAAGATTATTTCCGAAGCAGTTGAAATCGAAATAGAATTTATTTGTTTTTCTCTTCCATGTCGATTGATAGGGATGAACTCTGATAGTATGGTTCAGTACATTAAATTTTGCGCAGACAGATTGGTAGTTCAGCTTGGGTATGAAAAAATATACAATGTTAGCAATCCATTTAGTTTTATAGAATTAATTAGTATGGAAACAAAAACAAACTTCTTTGAGAAACGCGTTTCGGCTTATTCTTTATCGGATAAAACTAAACCTGACGAGTTGTTTGGAGAAGACGATGATTTTTAATTTTTAACAAAATACCATTGAAATAATAATCCGGCGAATGACGATAACATTATTATTTGAAACCACGGGTATAGTATTTTTCTAATATTTCTATTATATTTGATATCATAAATATAAATAAGTTTTGTAATAAGGGCGATATAAAAAATAGGTGAGTTTATATTTTCATGTTTTTGTTTGATTATAAACAACGATACTGTTTGTAGTAATGTATTTACATGAAATAAAGCATCGTATAGTTGTAAGTTAACGAATATATCTTCCATATCTTTGTAATTGTGGGGCTCATCGCCTAAAACATATTGGGGATTGTTTAGTTTTTTTATACAATAAGAAACTAAACATTCATCTTTACACAATATCCAAGATATGGGCGTCATGGCGTATAATGTAACAAATATACTTTTTTCAAAAAAGGTGGATGGATATATTATTATGTGTATATTTTTCATAAGCGCGCACCCGAAATGCGCTAACCCTACAAATTTATTTATTAGAAATAAAAAAGACATAATTATATCATTTTGTTATTTTTAACAAGTTTTTTGCCTTTTTACTTATGGTGTAATACTTTGACCCTTTTTTTCTATATTGTCTGGCACGAATATACGCCGCATATACACCCTTTCTATTTATTTTACATGTTTTCTTAGTACATATTGGAAACGACTTATGTGGTCCAAGAAAACATGTAGAACCGCATTTATTCCACATAATTGTTCTTTCCTTTCTACTTGGTTTTTGTTTTTTCCATCCCTTCCACGACTGTTTTCGTGTTATATTCATGTAATATATTCATAGATTATTATAAAATCAAAGCTAACAATTATACAAAATGTTGCAGAGATTCTAAAGCAATTTTACATGCGGTTTGTTGAGCCTTTCTTTTTATCTTATGATTTCCACTTCCTAAAAATACAAGTATTTTCGTATCACGGGCAATTCTTTCATGTATATCTTCAAATGAATGAAAATCTGAAATAGTAGCGTATTCAAGAGTGGATGGATTACATGGTTCTTGAATCACACTATGAACATTTAGAAATACACAAATATGAAATCCGGTATTCGTATCGTACCCCATTTCCAAATACAAAGGTGTTACCTTAAATTCCTTTTGTATTTTAACCTGTAATATATTTTTATAGTTGTCGTCGTTTTGAATGATGTTCATCCAATCTACATGTTTTTCAAATACATTTTCAATGAAACGCTGGGCAACTTGAAATCCCGGACCAACCGAATATAACTCCTGAAACCAACTTTCATTATGTTGTAACTGTATTCGATTGTAATCTAAGAAAATTGCACCTATAAATGCTTCAAACAAACAGCCCAATTTTTTATAATTATTTCTAATATTCTTTTCCTCTGTATTTTTAGAAATAATTAACCATTTATGTAACCCCATTTCATATGCCATACGCCCAATCGTTTCATTCTTTATCAACGCAATTTTTTTCTCAGTCATAAACCCTTCGTTTTCTCCAGGAAATCGTCTATATAAATAGAATTTTGTAACTAATTCCAATATACCATCACCTAAGAATTCTAACCGCTCATTTGATTTACTTTTTAAAAAGCTATATTCATCCTCTTTTTGTTCTCCGTTGCGTGTATAAGAACGGTGAACAAAAGCTCTTTTGTATATATTCAAATTAAATATTTTCTTAGGTAATCCGTAAGTTTCAAATAAAGTATATATTTCTTCCTCTGTAATTTCGATATTAGATTTGTTAAAGATTGAATGTTCTTCCATGACTTGATTTGTTTGTAACATTTTATTAATACTGATATTAATTAATATCAGTTCATTTTATTATAAAATAAGGTATAATCAAAACCACGAAGAATTATTATATTATATTATATATATAATAAGTATGGTTTATATGAGTGGAAGTAAATCGGCTCGCAATCAAGCGGCAATTATAAACAGAGGAAATACTTGCGGTGGTTCAAAGAAGGCTGGACTTGGATATACAGGAGTAGGAGCTACGAAGGGTTCCAAGAGTGGTGTTATTTATTTCCGAACAACCAACACCGTATTCGGGGCTAAGTGTGGGCTTCCTACTACCCTCAACCCGGTTCAAGCTACGGGATACCGGGCTACTCTTGGACCAATTTAAATTTATTAAATATGTGTTTTATTTTACAAATAAATATATACATATAATAGAAATGAAACCTGAATATTTTGACTATGTCGTAATGTTTTTCGTCATCCTTGTTATTATAGCAATGATAGGAAAAATATTACGCCTACAATTTTCGTTTTTTAATTTTGGCATAAAGGAGGGGATGACATCCGATGATACAACAACAACTCCAGCTGCGTCGGATAATTGTGTAAATACATCACAATCAATTGATGATATAAACGATAAAATAGAGAAAAAATTATCATCGATTACTTCATCTGTAACAAACAAAGATACAAGGAGTAAAGTGGAACATTTGGTTACAAATTACCACGACATGCTTTCTGTGTGGGCAATTCACGAATTAATGGTGACTGATGCAAGTAGTACTGATTGTATAAATAAAATGATCGGAAGATTGGCCATGTATGGCAACGCAAAAAAATGTCTCGAAACTTCTTTGGAATGGTTGGATGCTCAACCTTAAATATATTAAGGAACATAAATATTAACTTCGTTGTCTTTATATACGCCTTCTGCGATATGCTTTTCGGCGATACCATTATCCCAATTATCCATCATTGCGTTATCTGTACTGAGGTAATATCTCTGATAATTGTTCATTTCATCCAAAGGTGTATTTTTCCCAATATATTGACCATGCGGGTCATGGCCAGGAAAACTATTCGCATTATATACCCCATCGTCGCGAGATGCATCAATTAACATGGTATTTTGTGGATTTTTCAGATTAATGGGAATAACTGGCGGTGCTCCATATTTTGTATCTTCAAAATCATTTCTGACTTTATATACATCCCTACCTTGCGCGTCATTCGTGTATTGTAAATATAAAACAGGACAATTTATATTTACACTTTTTTGCCATTTTAAAAATTCTGTATATTCTTCCAAACTGTTAAATTGTATTGGATTTACTCCAGGCACATTTGCCAACTGTGTATTATATAGATAGACCTTACCATTTTGTTCTACCAATAAATTTGGACATCGGGTATTTAATTTATTATCAAATCCTTCTTTGTTACATTTTCTATTTCGATATCGCATTACTGTGAAATGAATCAACCATATGATACATAAAACAGCCATTATAGTTATTACGATAATTATGGATTTTTCCTTTTTCATATAATATACATCTATTTTTTCATATCGCAACTGTGAAAATAAATTACACCTTATCAATATAATCAAACTATATCGATTACCACCGTGTGTTATTGTGGTCCATAAAAATATAAAATGAACACAAATTTATATGTTATATTGAAGTAACAAAATGATGGATCGTGAATTTAAATTAATCGATTTTACTGTTATGTCGGATTTTCCTAGTCTGTGGTACGGGGAAGACATGGATGATGAAGACGGTGGTTATGAAGAAGAGGAACCGCGTAAAAAAAATTCTTCATTTGTTATCCAAATGTTTGGAATTAACGAAAAACGAGAGACCGCGTCGATATTTGTTACTACCTTTCAACCATTCTTTTATTTGAAAGTTGGAGACAATTGGGATAATGCTAAGAAAAATGAATTTTTATCTTTTATAAAAAAACAGGTTGGGTTTTATTATCAAAATGACATTATACATTTCGAGTATGTACGGCATAAAAAATTATATGGATTTGATGGAGGTGTAAAACATAATTTTATTATCATTCGATTTAATAATATACAATGTTTTAACAAGGTGAAAAATTTGTGGTATATAAAAAATAGCTATGGAGACCTCGTTCTTAATAACGACGGCGTCATGTTTCATAAAACAAAGGTTGAGTTATATGAATCTAATATCCCACCTCTATTGCGTTTCTTTCACTTAAAATCAATTCATCCATCTGGGTGGGTTATGTTACCAAAAAATAAGACTATGATTGTTCCAGAACATAAGCGAAGTACACATTGTACATATGAATTCCATATCATGTCGTCAAATATTGTGAGTTGTCCTGAAAATGAAAACCGGGTTCCATATAAGATATGTAGTTTTGATATAGAGGCCAGCAGTTCCCATGGAGATTTTCCGATACCGGTAAAAAGTTATAAAAAACTTGCTCAAAATATTGTTGATTACTTTATCGTTCTAAGAAATATAACAGCAGAAGAAATTAGAACCACTTTAGTAGGAATAATAAACAAGGCATTCCATCAGCAATTGGATACATACCCCACAATAGATTTGGTGTATACCCAAAACAAATCATTCCCGCGAAATGCGGATGTGCTCAACGATGTTATAGAAAAATGGTTTGATACTCCGGTAAGTTCTGAATTATTTCTTAGAAAGGAGATAAAAAATATATTGGGTATTGAGAATTATTATTCAAACATAAAAACGAACGAACAAGAAGAAGCACCGGTAGATGAGACACCCGTCCAGGATGAAGGCGGGGTAATTCCCAAGTGGAAATACAAAAAGCCCGCGAAGACAACAACAACCTACAAGACAATTATAGACTTACTACTTTATGGAATTACACCTTGTACCAAAATAGAAAGGAATGAATTGATAGATTTAGTCAATGCTTCTTTATGTAATGTCTTTCCAAAGTTGGAGGGTGATAAAGTTACATTTATAGGTTCAACTTTTGTAGAGTATGGAAGTAAAGAACCGTATCTAAATCACTGTGTTGTCCTAAACAGTTGTACTTCTCCAAGTGAATTACCGCCTACATGGGATATTGAAAGTTACGATACCGAAGAAGAAGTGTTGATTGGTTGGAAAAATATCATACAACGGGAAGACCCGGATATTATTATCGGGTACAACATATTTGGTTTTGATTATCAATTTATGTTTCATCGTGCAAAGGAATGTGGATGTTTAACCGAATTCCTAAAGTTGTCAAGAAATATAAATGAAGTATGTGCGAATAAATCTCAGGATGGCGAATATACACCTGAAAAATTAAATTTGAATATAGCGAGTGGTAGTTATGAACTTTCTTATATCAAAATGCCTGGGAGAATACAGGTAGATTTATACATGCATTTTCGCCGTGAAGAAAATCTGGCTTCTTATAAACTGGACTTTGTCGCCAATCATTTCATAGGAGATTATGTGGATGATATTAATATTATAGATGAAAGAACAACACAGATAAAATCCAAAAATATGAGTGGAATGACGATTGGTTCATTTATTCATTTTGAAACAATTGGATATATAACCGAATATTATAATGATGGTGAAAAATTTATGATTTTGGATATGTGTATCGAAGAAAACTACTTTATAGTCCAGGGTGTAATAGAAAAAGACGCCGATAAAAAGATGAGATGGGGTGTAGCCAAGGATAATGTGACCCCAAAAGATATATTTCGTTTATCGATGGGTTCTGCAAATGACAGATTTGTCGTTGCGAAATATTGTATTCAGGATTGTAACCTTGTTCATTACCTATTTAACAAAGTGGATGTATTTACGAGTTTGTCTGAGATGGCGAATATATGTAGTGTTCCAATCGGGTTTATTATATTTCGCGGCCAGGGTATTAAACTGTTGAGTTATGTTGCCAAAAAATGTAGAGAGATGGGAACTTTATTACCAGTGATTTCCAAGGGGTCCATGGATGATGCGTATGAAGGTGCGATTGTATTAGAGCCAAAATGTAATCTTTATTTGAACAGCCCTATATCGGTTGGGGATTTCGCTTCTCTATACCCATCGTCGATGATTAGTGAAAATTTATCACCTGACAGCAAAGTGTGGACAAAATCGTATAATCTTTCAAACGAACTCGTTGAAGAAACAGGTGATAAAAATGAAAATGGTGACTATATTTACGATAATCTTGAAAATTATACTTATGTGGATGTTACTTATGATACTTACAAATATAACAATAAGAAAAAGGTATTGACTGGGTATAAGGTGTGTAGGTTCGCACAATTTCCCAATAATGAAAAGGCAATTATGCCTTCCATTCTTCAAGAACTACTTCATGCCCGCAAAACAACTAAGAAATTAATGGGTATTCAAACTGACGAATTCATAAAAAATGTATATGATAAACGACAACTCGCGTATAAAATTACAGCCAATTCTTTGTATGGACAATGTGGTGCCAAAACATCCGCATTTTACGAACAGGATATTGCCGCGGCAACAACTGCGACGGGTAGATTGTTATTGAATTATGCAAAGTCACTTGTAGAAACATGTTATCAAGATAGGGTGGTTTGTTGTTCTGATGGTAGAAATATAAGAACGAATGCTGAATATATCTACGGCGATACAGATAGTGTATTCTTTAATTTTAACCTAAAAGATGCAGATACAAATGAACCGCTTCCGGGGAGGGAAGCTTTGGGTTATTCTATCGAAATATCACAACAGGCAATGCACACTGTTAGTAAATTTCTCAAACAACCTCATGATTTTGAGTATGAGAAAACATTCTTTCCGTTTTGTCTATTGTCAAAAAAACGATATGTTGGTATGATGTATGAAACAAATGTAAATAAATGTAAGCGTAAGGAAATGGGTATTGTCTTGAAAAGGCGTGATAACGCACCCATTGTAAAAGAAGTATATGGAAATATTATTGATATTTTGATGAAAGAGATGGATGTAAGCAAAGCTGTCGCGTATCTTCATTCGTGTTTGGAAAAACTAATGAAGGGTCAATATCCAATACAAACTTTGATTATTTCCAAGGCATTGAACTCTAATTATAAAAATCCACTACAAATTGCACATAAAGTCCTTGCGGACCGTATCGGGGTTAGAGAACCCGGTAACAAACCGTCAATAGGTGACCGTATACCCTTTGTTTATATTCAGGTAAAAAACAAAAACGCATTACAGGGTGAAAAGATTGAAAATCCCGATTATGTGTTAGAACACAAATTAAAGATTGATTATGGTCATTATATATCAAATCAAATCATGAAACCTGTACAGCAATTATTGGCATTGGTATTATATGATTTATGGAAACAACAAAGAAAAAATACGCAATTGAGAAAATTTGAAAGGGAAACCATACAATTGAAATCCACCATTAAAGACATTGATGTGTTAAATGATAAGATTGATAAAATGAAAAATGATGAGGTTAAAAAGTTGATATTCGATAAGTATTTACTTCAGATAGAAAACGATAAGCAAAAAAACAATACAATTGGATGTTATTTCAAGCCGTTATAAATGATATACAACTATCATAATCTTTATTTTTTTTTTTGTAATATATAAGGTCTTATAACGGACCTTATATATTAATCACTTACAAGTTCGCATTGTCTCTGATATCATACCTACATAATGGACAATAAACATTATTATTGAACCATTCGGTTAATGCCGACGGAGTGTATAAATGACCACATTCGTTTATTTTCGTGACTGTGTCATTCCGTTGAAATACATTTAATGTAATTGGACATGTTGTATTCTTAGGTTCATTTATACTTCCAAATACACATTCGGAAGTAGCATCTTGTATTTGTTGTTGTGTAGCGCGAACACGAACACTGTTAAAAAATTCTTCAAGTAACATTTCTACTCTTTCAGAATTTCTATCCGCATTTCTATCGGAATTTCTATCGGGAATAATAGAGTATAATATATAATTGTCCATCATAGATAATCCATTATTTCTTCGTGTATTATTGTTTTGTTGAGATGTTGGCGTTGGATTGGGTTCCGGGGGTGGTTCAATGTTAGTTTCTGGAGTGGGTTCTGGGTAATAATTATATGTTGGTGCTCTATATTGAGGGACCGGTCTTCTTGGTGCTTCAGATTCTCTAACTGTATTATTTTGAAATAGTTGGGATGGCATTCTGGTATAATCTATTAAACTATCGATTATACGATTTTGCCTTTCGACTAAAAGGTCGATTTGTCGGGATGTTTCATTAAAAAAATTTAGTAATAACATGTAGTCCGCCGTAGTCGATGTTCTAAATTGATAACCATTTGACGACATAATTATCTATAATATTTTAATTTATTGTTTAAATATATTAATATATATTGAATTTATCAATGATTACAGGAGTTCCTGAAATAGATTATATAAATTACAATAAAAAACAGTTTGTGTCTGGATTAACTAATATTGGTAATACATGTTATATAAATTCATGTTTTCAAATATTATCATGTACTTACGAGTTATCTCAATATTTGACAGAAAATGAAATAGTATATAATCCAGAAATACCGGAAACAATTGTATTACTTGAATGGCTTGAAATGAAAAAGATACTATGGGATAAAAAATGTATTATAGCTCCTTTTAAATGTATAGCTGGGTTACAGCATGTCGCGAAAATAAAAAATAGTAACTTGTTTGTCAATGGAGAACAAAATGATATTTGCGAATTTCTGTTGTTTATGTTGGATTGTTTTCACATATCTCTTGGTAAACCGTTGGATATCAATTACGAAGAATATCTATCTTCTATGAATACATGTCACTCTATTATTGCCGAAGATTGTTTCAAAATGCTACAAAATAATTGTTTGGATAATTACTCGGGTGTAATTGACACATTTTACGGTATCCAATTTACCGCAATACAAAAACAATCAGACCTTTCAGTCCTTTCCACCAAACCTGAACTTGTATCTATTATTCAACTCGATATTCCCGATAATATATTACAACCAACATTACATAATTGTATTGATTTGTATTGTAATCCTTTTTTACTTGAAAATGAAAACGCATATTTCAATGAACCTAAGAATGAATATATTTCCGCATTAAAGAGCATTCTTTTTTGGAAATTGCCACATATTTTGATTTTTACAATCAATAGAACGAAAAAAAATGGTCGTGGGAAAAACAATACATTAATACATTTTCCTGTTCAAAAAATGGACATGTCTAAATATATGATTTTACCGAATAGTCTTCAGGCATATGAATTGTATGGAGTTGGGTATCATGAAGGTGGGATGGTAGGAGGCCATTATACAGCTTGTGTGAAACACAGTAATATATGGTATCATTGTAATGACGATAAAATAACACAATTACATAATCCGTTACAACTAATAAACCCAAATGTTTATTGTTTATTTTATAGAAAAACCTTTTCATCTGTATAATATATAAACTATGAGTACGCAAGAAACAACCGATTATAGTTACAATATAACAAATGTGTTGGAAAAGCCCATTGTTATTGTAGTTTTTGTTTTCTTAGTTGTTGTATATATGATTTACATATATGTGTCAAATCCTTCTATAAAAAGCAGTAACACCGATTACTATGACGCGTTTAATGTAGAAAATGAGGTATATCCTTTATCCGATTCATATTCATCCGAAAATTCAGTTAGCTCTGGAATATTTGCTAAAATTATAGTTTTCGTTTTTATTGGTATAATTGTTGTAAAAGGATATCAAATATTATTTAATAAAACAATTACCGCATCCATCCAAGATTTATTCACAAACGAGCCAAAGGTTTCTATTCATGTAAATACAAACGAACCACCTCCACCAGAATCAACTCAATCATATACACCCGTCTTAGATAAATATGGTTTGGAACCTGTTAATTTGACGAAAAGTGTTATAAATCAAGTCTTCAATGTACCGGGGAATATTTATACATATGATAATGCCCAAGCCGTGTGTAAAGCATATGATGGTAGATTGGCAACTTATGATGAAATTGAAGACGCATACAAAAAGGGTGGTGAATGGTGTAATTATGGATGGTCAGAGGGACAAAACGCATATTTTCCCACCCAAGAAACTACATATAATAATCTTCAAACCATAAAGGGTCATGAAAATGATTGCGGTCGTCCCGGAATAAACGGTGGATATATTTCAAACCCAAATGTTAAATTTGGTGCGAATTGTTATGGTAAAAAACCAATTATCACTGAAGAAGAAAGAGAAATAATGGATACAACTCCTATGTACCCATTAACAACAAAGGATAAAATTTTTAATAAAAAGGTTGATTTTTATAAAACACAATTGGATAAAATATTAGTTAGCCCTTTTAATAAAAACTCATGGAGTGCGTCTTTGTTCTAATGTCGTTTTACTCCCTTTCTTTTAGTACCCTTTCTCATTTTAGAGTTATTTCTTTTAGAAACTCGCGATACATTGCTGCGTCTAATCTTCTTTTTAGTTTTATTAAATTTCTCATTCTTTCTTGTTTTCTTATTAATTTTAACATCAATTTTATCATCCCCTGTATTATCACGAATATGTGATGTTGTCGATAAATCCCTTTTTACACATACAACATTCCCATCCGGAATTGTTTTACATTCCATAAATATTCCATATGGTATGGTTAATTTACCCATATCATCTATGTTATACTCCACTGCCAACGCAGAAGACTGTCTATATATCTTGGGTGTATTTGGTTCTTCCGAATCAATAATATCTTCTTCTTTCTTAGTTATATCGCCCGACAACACTTCTTCAACATTTTCATCATCCCGATCCATATCATTCATTTCGTTATCAAAATCATAATATTCATTATCACTTGTTTGTGATGTAGCATATCCACTACGAGAAGTATCGCTATCGTAACTATCACTTCTTTCGCGAAGTATATCTTTGTCGTCATCGTATATACGTTCTCGATTTTCCATGTAATATATAGTATATTGATATACTATATATTACATAAAATATACATTACACAAAATATTTACCTACGCATTTTTCTTGTTTTGTTTTTACGACCCTTTCGCGAATGTCTAGACTTTCGTTTTTGAGAACGACCCTTCTTACCATATGATAGTCTTCTTCTTCTTCTTCCACCTGCCTGGGTCTTTGGTATTGTCCAAGCACCTGCGCCGTGATGCTCATTGGCTTGTTCTACTTGTTGCGAGACACCTCCCGTAATATTACTGACAAAATTGGCCGCACTTGAATTCTGACAAGACATAATTGTTATATATTATATGGATATAATTATTTATTTCTGACAATATAAATTAACATCAGTAAATTCATAAGTAGTAGTAAAAGTATAAAAATAATAGTTATAATCGCTATGTAAATATATGTATTTAATTTTGTAAATAAAATATCCAATATCGGATTTACAATAATTTGTATTTTATCAGCAAATTCAGGTTGCTTTAAAGTTTTCAAACATTCTTGTATAATAAAATCTTTCATGTGTTCTATAATAAAAATATAGATTATATATACAATATATTTACACATGTTAAGTATTGAAAATATAATTCCCATCTACGACAATACATACATATTATTGTTTTCGCAATCATCCAAAGAGATTAATGTTATCAGCCCCGAGACAAAAATTATTTTAAAATCTCCAAAACAACAAAGGTATAAAGTAATACATACACCCGATACATATAATAGAACGCAACATAAGGAGAATACCTGTGGAACATGTAGTTTAGTAATACCCGATAAAACAAACGAGTTGAATTTTTATTCAACTATAAGTAAATTGGAATTTGAGTTAAACAATATAGTTTTGGATAAATTTCCCGAGGTAAAAATATCTCACAGTAACGTTAGTTTATCCAACATCCTTGTTTCTCAAGAGTTTATACAAATTATCGAGCAATGTATATCTGAAGAAGTTACCGCATATTGTAATATAACACCCCAGGGTTGTATTACACCTCAAGATACTTTTGAAATAATTTATAAATTGACAAGTATTGAAAAAATACCCAGGATGTCGCCGGTTGTGGGCGAAATATATTCTTTATTGGAAAATGGTATAACAAATACCAAAATATCCGATATTGAAAATTATATATACTCAAACAAAGAAATTCATATATACGAAATTCCGAACGACGAAATAGATATTTTACAAAATGAAATAGACCAACAATTCAAAAT
>Ga0247722_10001259_pt1 | contig 14206 bp, 16 predicted proteins | sample MSEWelMarce3H_FC_FD_189094 | JGI IMG/M metagenome (GOLD analysis project Ga0247722, IMG submission 189094) | Subsurface sediment microbial communities from gas well in West Virginia, United States - MSEEL Well Study Marcellus 3H_FC | ecosystem: Environmental > Terrestrial > Deep subsurface >... | reverse complement strand
GCCAAATACGCAATACATGGGCGCCCCGGGAAGTGTTATTCCTATAAATGCTTCGTTGGAAACGCGGGGCGAGGCTAAAGTAAGCATCCCACACGGTTCAAGTGATATTGAAATTCAACGAATTAATCCAGATATATTGAAAGCATTCCGAGAAAATCCATATACATTTTCTTTGACAAATTCGGTATAAATTAACAAAATAAAAGTGATTTATATTTTCAATTTCTTAGGTGAAGTAAATAACGATGGCAACCGAACTTCATTTTGAACCAGTTTTGGAAGAATTTTTCGCAATATTGGAAAAAAATAAAGAGAAGGATTTGGAACAAATAGAACTACTCGACAAGTATTTTAACTTGGATGATGAAATATTAGACCAAATGTTTGACGAATTAATTGAAGAAAAATGTGACGCACTTTATAATTTCATGACATCCCCATTTAGAGGAGATACTGGAGAATTTATGATTAAAAATGGGATTATAACAAATTATATCTTTTCAAGTAGGAAAATATATTGGAATGTAAGAAAATCAGAGACACCGCCTGATAATTTTAAAGAGGAATATAAAAGGTGTTATCTTAAAATCTATCAAAGAAGAAGAAGTAGATGGATAGACAAACCGGAATTAGAAAAACGAATGATTTTAAACAAGTCTGGTAGTTATAAATATAATTCTATGATACAATTTGCCACAAAGGAAAAAATTGTATCATACTATCTTATCATGCTTAATGGGGGAATAATTATGAAATAATCCGTTTTGTTTTGTTTTATGGTGTTAAATTGTGAATGAATTTTATAAATATAACTAGATAAAAAACATGTAAAGAGTGTAAAAGGAATGTAAAATAAATCTTATGGAGAAAATACAACATAAATTACAACATTTCTTAGATAGTTGTAAAACTCCAAACATTCTTTTTTATGGACCACCGGGTAGTGGAAAAAAAAGACTACTTTTTGAATTCATAGATAATTATGTGAATAAATGGAGTGTGAAACGAGAAGATTATATTATGGTTGTAAATTGTTGTATTCATAATGGTATAAAACATATCCGTGAAAATATAACAACTTTTGCCAAAAATAATATATCCATAAAAAATGGTTCTGTGTTCAAATGTATTATTTTGTTATATGCGGATAAAATGACAATGGATGCCCAATCCGCAATAAGACGATGTATAGAAATATATAATCACACAACTCGATTTTTTATTGTTGTTGAATCAAAAAATACTTTGATGAAACCGATTATATCCAGATTTTGCGAAATATATGTTCCATGTTATAATAACACATATGTTGCCAATGGTAATATCACGCTATTAAAAACATGGCTGGTTACCTTGTACCAGTCTCCTGATATACAATTGACAAATGTACTGGAGTTATCAAGGAAGTGTTATGTAAATGGTTATTCGCTACTCGACATAATTTATTTATTAGAAGAGACTTCATACTTGGATAAAATTATTTCATATCATCAAAAATACAACACCCTTTTATTTTTACGGAAAATAAAAGGTGAAGTTAGAAATGAATTAATATTACTAAACATCGCAATTTATTCTATTTTAACTGCGAAAACAAAAAAGCATCCGCCTGCGTTTTTTGGTGGGGAATTATCATGTTATGGTAATATATAAAAATACACAATGGATGATTTTAATATGTCATTGTTATATGAAAGTAAGAATGAATGGATTGCACGATTAATTATCATGCTTACACCCCTTATTATGGAAGGGGTTGATTCTATATTTCAAGAAGCATACAATGTTTGTAAAAAATCAAAACAAAAGGATAAGTATTTGATGACATTTCAAAATTTACTTGTGCGTGTTCCAAAATGGAACGAAACTATAATCGAAAAGGAGTGTCAGAGAATAATAACTAAGAGTAATTGTAATTATATGGAAGATATTATTACATGTGTTCATATTATTCAATTGAAATGTATGACCGCAATGCGTGTTGGGATGAAACAAAAAAAGATAGATATCGATGTTCCTAAACTGAATATATTTATCCATAAATGTTATATTAATGTGGCAAGGTCTGTCTATAATAATGTATATTTATATGAAGTAAAAAATCGCTCTCTGGACAAACAAAAGAATCGTCGTATGTGTGAACTTATTATTCAAGAATGTATTTTAAATACGATACGCTCCAATATCCCCATTCAAGAAATTATTCGTTCATATTTAGACGAGACTACTGAAATAGATGTAGTTGAAAAAATAGAAGAAGAAGTTATTCAAGAAAAGATAGATTTAAATACTCTTGAAAAACAATTAGACGATGTTAAAATTACACCGCCTCCGGTAGAAGCTCCAGTTTTACAAGAACCGGTTAATGAAATTGAAAATATCGTAGAACCGGAAAGTAAATATTCACACGAAGTAAAAAATATTATCAATAGTATGAAACAGGATAATATTCTATCTCATCAGCATGGCGGTGAAGAATCGGAGCCAACTGCGGATAATGTAAGCTCTCCTATTACAACACAATCTAATGATAGTGATTCAGAAACAGATAGTATTATATTTGACAACGACGATGAAATATCTTTATCAAATTTTGATATTCAAGAAATATAGTTTTAGTTATACATCATACTTGTTACATATTGCGTTTCTTGGATGGATTAAATAATATTATTAGAATACAAATAATATTATTCCATGAATGTTTATTTAATCGCCGCAGTAATATCATGTATTTATTTATTTACTAAGATAATTGAAACGAATTTCATAGAAGAAGACCAGCGCAAACCCATAAAGGTTATGGTATGTGATTCGCTTATTGTGTATTTTAGTGTATTAGCTGGATACTTTATTTATAATCAAGTGGCAGTTCCGCTGGAAGATGTCGACGCTTCACCTGAAATATTTACAGATAGTCCGGATTTTTAACAAGATGCTTTCTGTTTATTGTATCTACATTACAAATACATTTCTTGGTAGTCATCGATATAATTAACATTGTCCTCCATTACTTTCAATAATTCAATCATTTGGTGAACATAACTAGCAACAGCTTGTTCTGCATCATTTATATCATATTTTTTTTTAAAATCTGAAACCACTTTAAGTGGAGCGGTTAATTTTTTTAAATCGCCAGACTCTTTCTTTATTAATTTTTTTAAATCCTTTGTTCTATCGTGAAGGTCTTTAATTAATTCATCAAAACGACTATCTGGTACTTTTGACATGTTTATATTATTTACAAATATTTTATTTATTTTATTCAATGATAAATAAAATATTTACTATTAACGGTTCAAGACAAATTTTCATAATAATATATGCGATTATACATTATTTATTATATGGTTCACAATTACCAGTTTTTTTATTACGACGGGTGCCATTTGGACATCGTTTTTTCTTAGAACTATTACGAGGCGGTGATGCGCGTGCGCGTGGCGGCGACTTTCTCGATTTTTTTTTTGTTTTTTTATTTTCCTTTGACGAACTCTTTCGTTGCTTTGCTTCATCCGTCGCTTTTTTTGCTTGCTCCCGTGCCCATTTTTCATTTTGCTCCCACATGGCTTCTTCGGCTCTTCTTTCTTCCGATAATGCCCGCATGGTTTCGTCGAATCTCCTTTCTTCCGATAATGCCCTCCTGGTTTCTTCGGCTTTCCTTTCTTCCGATAATGCCCTCCTGGTTTCTTCGGCTTTCCTTTCTTCCGATAATGCCCGTCTGGCTTCTTCGGCTCTCCTTTCTTCCGATAATGCCCGTCTGACTTTTTCGGCCATTCGTCTGGCTTGTTCGGCTCTCCGCCTGGCTTCTTCCTTCTCTTCTTCCGATAATGCCCGTCTGGCTTCTTCGGCTCTCCGCTTGGCTTCTTCGGCTCTCCGCTTGGCTTCTTCCTTCGCTTTTTCCTTCGCTTCTTCCTTCGCTTCTTCATTCGCTTTTGTATTCTCAGTTATTACATAGATGATATACTCATCCATTTCATTTTCAAGTGTTTTTAAATGTTTACTATACTCGTCAGTTAGGTCCACAAGGTTTCTATCCCTCTCCTTTAAACTATCCATTAATTGACTAAGTACCCTAAAATTACCTGATATACGAGTTTCAACTTTATACATTTTTAATTGTCTAATGACACCCTCCATCGATTGAATCATATAGTAAATGTTTGATAAATGGTGGTCGTTTGAATACTTTTTAAGTTTATCAATGATGTTCACTACTTCTTTTAATTCTTTCATGGGTGCAGGTTTTCTAGTAGTATTATTATGATGTCTTCTTTCAGGTTGGGGTCTGGTTTGTCGAGGATTAGGTTGAGGTCTGGCTTGTTGAGGTCTGGCTTGTCGAGGACGAGAGTTTTTTGAAACACAATCTTGTTGTCTTGGAAATTTTTCCTTATTTTTATCAAAAAATCCAATACATCTTGCCAAATTTTTATAAAGTGGGTCATTTTGCGCTGCAACGCCATTTCCATCGTATTTATCTTTTCTCAGTGTAGATTGTAGCGACTGAAGTGCTTTATTGTAACTTACAGCATCATCGCCATCACTTGTTACTTTATATTTACAAAGTATAGAATTGCAACCATTATAGTTGGGTGTAAAACTGTCACTATCTTCCATGTATATATTATATTACAAGTAAATATTTTCAAACAACTATATTATTTGTAAAAAATGATGGTATTGAATCTATATTTATAGAATTTGTCATTTTGCCCGGTTTTTTTGCGACAAACGCATGAAAACAACTTCTTGATAATTGATTTTCAGGCGTATGGTTGTGAACTTTTCGTGCTATCATTTTATATAATTTGAAATCCGGGTATCTTTCATCACCGTTTGTTTTATATAATATATTTTTACCATTATCATCGCAACACCATTCTTCAACTAAATGGATAACATCCACATTTTTATTAGGAGTATTAATTAAATAATCAAATATAGAAGTACCTAGACGACATAAATCAAAACTTGGATTTGGAGGGACAATTGGTTTATTTACATTAACATATGGTTCGTAATTATACTGGGAATGTGCGTCGCCAGATACATCATAACAATCACTACATAATTCCACATTATTTACTTTATAAATACTTCGACCAAAGTCTATAATTTTAAATATTTTTCCATATGTCGGGATGCGATAAACAATTCCATTGTAAATATATTTTATATATGTTTGGTCGGTATAGACAAACATTATATTATTGGTATGTAAATCATTGTGTGTAAATGAAAAAGCTTTTTGATAAACTATCAACATCATTATAATTTGCATGAACATGGCATACCACATTTCGTCGGTGGTAAAATAACCACTTTCTATTAATGTATCCAAAGTTCCTTCACATTTTTCCATACAAATAAATGTAACTGGAAATTTATCCAATGTGACAAATATATCTTCTTCGTCGCTTTCACTGTCACATTCACTTTCATCTTCCCATACATCGTCATCATCTACATCATCTTCATTGTTAACTTCTTCATCGCAATTGGTTTCTTCTTCGCTATTTTCTTCACTGCTACTTGAACTGTCACTGCTATCATCGTCGCTACTATCGTCAATATCATTTATATCGGGGGCAAATATTTCCGTTTCTGGTTCGAGAGAAGAATCTAACAATTCTGGTTCGAGAGAAGAATCTAACAATTCTGGTTCGAGAGAAGAATCTAACAATTCTGGTTCGGTTTGTTTGGGGGATGTAATCGTATCGAAGTTGTATTCGGAAAAATCAACTACACCGTCGAGTTCATCTGACAAAAATTGAGAATCTATGTTTATTTTATCCTTTTTCTTAGAGCTTTTGGTGGAAGAACATTCGTCTGATAAAATGTGTGAGTAATCATCCACCTTGAATAATTTGTTTGAATTTTTTATAAAATATTTACAAGAACTAAGATATTCGAGGTCGTCGTTGATTTTAAACTTAAATCCATTTTGGAGTCCCACAAAACTTCCATAGTATTTTACCCCGTGTACAAAGTTGTAGTTTTCAACAAGTTTTGTAGATAGATAATAAAACAAACTATCGGTATATGATGAATTCATTGGAGAATCCACTTTAGGCAATACATCCGAGCTTGGTGTCATTTTTATTGGTAAATTACAAATAGCATCTTTATGTGCGGAATACTTCCCCATGATGTATCTAAATGGGTCCAAAATAGCCGCAAACTTTATATGTACCGGGGTGGGTTTTACCTGGGATGTTTGAACCTCCACTACGCATGCGGTGTCTGCATCAATAAAGTCGTATAAACTATATTCCGTGTTCAAGTTTATTTTATTATAATTATTTTCTGTTAGATTGAATATGGATTTGTAAATGGGTATATAATTTTGAACTCCGTGGATGTCGTATATTTCGGACATACTTTTGAACAAAATATCATTGTTCGTTTTACGATATTGGATAATATTAAACATACCCCTATATACTTATTTGTTTTATACCCTTGTATTTTAATATTCATTAAATCTATAATTATGACATTAGAATTAAAAAAATTCGATATGAAAAAAATAACATTTAAAACGAATGACAGTAAGGGACCAGTCGTATGTCTGATTGGTCGACGAGATAGCGGTAAATCATTCTTAGTAAAAGATTTGTTATATTATCATCAAGATGTGCCTATAGGGACAGTAATTGCCGGGACAGAAGAAGGTAATGGATTTTATGGAAAAATGGTACCCAAAATGTTTATTCACAACGAGTACAAAACGGAAATTATAGAGAATATTTTGAAACGCCAGCGTCAGGTAATGAAGCAAATAAATAAAGAAATGGAAACATTCAGAAAAAGTAATATCGACCCTCGAGCGTTTGTTATCCTTGATGATTGTTTATACGACAATTCGTGGTCAAGAGATAAGATGATGAGATTACTTTTTCTGAATGGAAGACATTGGAAAGTAATGTTGGTATTGACGATGCAATATCCTTTGGGTATTCCACCAACACTAAGAACAAATATAGATTATGTATTTATATTGAGGGAACCGTATATCGCAAACCGAAAAAGAATATATGAAAATTACGCAGGCATGTTTCCAACATTCGAGAGTTTTTGCCAAATAATGGACAATTGTACAGAAAATTATGAATGTCTTGTAATAGATAACAATGTCAAATCAAATAAATTAACAGAACAAGTTTATTGGTACAAAGCAGATTCACATTCCGATTTTAAATTGGGAAGTAAGGAATTTTGGGAACTCTCTAAAAATATCCACTCGGATGACGAAGAAGAAGCATATGACCCAACTAAGAAAAAAAAGAATGTTCAACAAATAAAAGTCAAAAAGGTGAAATGGTGATTTTTATCTTTATTAAATATATATAATAATGTTGTCAATTCTTTCTAAGAATTCGGTCGGTAGTATCGGAAAAGTATATTGTGATTATTTTTACATCCTCGCATTGATTATGATTTTCAGTATAGCCATGACTATATTCGGATTCATTTTCGTAGTCTACAAGAGTATGACTGACAAACGCGCAAGAATAGACGGAAATGCCTTTGGCGCATTCGCTTACGCGCTGTTTATTAATATTATCCTCTATATCCAAAACTCTCTCTTCTATACCATGTGTATCAGGTCCATCCAATAGATAATCTAAGAAATATTAAGTAACATTTACGGAGTTCTATGTAGCAGTTGCTATAAATTCCCAATCCAACATTTTACACATTTCACACCATATCGTATCTTGTTCTATAAGTTTATCCTTATCTTTTAATAAAGGAATGTATTGTAGATATTTAACCTCTTCCAACAGTTCGCATAACTTGTATAAGACATAATAATAATTTAAAAAATTGACCCTGTAATCAGGTACACATTTTGCGTACGGTGATTGTATATCAATAAATAAATTACACAATGTTTCTTCGAGTTCTGGGCTCATAGTAAGGGGTTGAATACCTAACTTTTGTTTTATAAAAGTAATATGCTCGTAATATTTATTATATCCCAGTTTTTTCAATATTTCCTTTGTCTTTGCGTAAGTAAGTCCTGATAATTCAATTCTTTCTTTCTTTACCTGGTGTTTGATGTTCTCTATCACCTCCTCTGGCATCTTGGTTGTTTCTTTTCCTTGAAATTGAGATAATATTTCTTTAAAGTGATTGATTTTTTTATACGCGTAAAAACACACCTCTTTAGGGGTTTCTTTATATGATGGTTTTTCGTTGTCAATTAAATATTGCACACTATGAAAACATTTATTACACAACAATATTCCATCGTCATCCATCAATATCATTTCCCCTTTGTTACAATTACTGCATACATCAACTGAATATGTATATGTTTCTATGTTTAAAAAACTAGGGTCTACATTGGTTAGATATTTATTCACTATGTTTTGCTTACTTTCCATATTTTGTTCAACAATCGCCTGGTTTGTGGTGTTGGAACAATTATTTGAAATTTTAAAAAACATATTTACTTTATCATTGGTTGGTTTATTCGATTTCTGAACCGAGTGACTTGATATTTGTTTTTTGGTCTCAAAATATGTAAATATATGATTGATATTATCCAACATGTAACGCTTTTTTCCATTTCGCATTGTCCGTATAGCTTTCGTCACTTCTTCTATATCATCTTTTAGTTCCATAATACTATCCACCGGATTCGTTTTTTCCATTTCTTTTTGTTCTAAAATTGTAGGGTATAGTTTTTGTCCACATCCGATTTTATCGTCATGAGATTCATCATGCTTCATTCTCATTTGTTGTTCATGCGATTTTAGTTTATGAACAATTGTATTCATATTTTGGGTTTGTGTATCATCGGTTTCAATATCCTGTTCATTTTCTTCATAATAATCGTTATCTTCATTATCTTCTAGCATTTTATACATAATATCACTATAATCACCATCTCCACAATCTGCGTTTAACAAAGATGCCGATGATATACACGGTTTGATACGAAGTTCATCCGCATCATATGAAGTATCGGTGTCTACAACATTACCGTTCTCATTTAATTCATCGCCCGTCCATCGGGTATTATAACCGGATTTTGTGGCGGTTTTGCTTATTAATTTTTCCAATCTCCTTTTTAGTTTTTTTTTGTACTTTTTTAATCTTGGAATAGTTATACTTTCATCAATCATAAAATTGCTCATAAATTCCTTGTGTTTTTCGTCAAGCGTTACAGCATCCTTCTTATTCACAACAATTTTTTTGGTTGGTTTCGGTTTAAATGATGGCATATATATTATATTATTTTACCTGAATTATATATTTAATTCTATTATAGATTTTTATTGTTTATGGGTAATAGTGTACTTTTGATATATACAGAATATTACCCATAAACAATATATTTTATTCACGCAAGCTCTTACATGAAACGACCGAATTGACAAATTCATTGATAAATGTTCGTTTTAGATACTTACTTTCGTTGTTGTGCTTTTTACTAAAAATGTATCTATCGTTTCTTTTTTTTACAGTCCATCCAGTTTCGATGGCATTAAAGATAAATAGCATTTTATTTGTGTCGGTTCCTACATGAATAGGTGGAATATTAACTACTATATTCATTTGTATATTACGAGTATTAATTATGGTTAGATTATCCGCATATACTTTTGTTTATATAAAACCTCCTACGAGATTAGACCCTAAAGTAAACCCGACGCCGGTTCGCGCAGACACACCTACTCCCGGCAAATAAGTATCCAAGATTGCGAAGGTTGCAGCAGCAGAAGCGGCAATTAGAACAACTTCTTCAACCATTAGTCTTTTACCTGGTATTATATAGCAACAAGCCGCAATCAACAATCCCATAATAAGATATTTCGTTATTCTCACAATTAACAAAGAAACGTTTAATGACATAATTATATATTATAACTAAGAAAAAATATATAAACATCTCCGTAATATTCCTTTATATGACGAAAAAGACCAATAAAAAAACCAATTCCGGACCCAAGCCCGTACATGACAATAAACCCAAACAAAAGTTAGTTGACCTATTGGAAGTAGATAAACCAATAGCTGGTCAAAATTTTACTTGTATTTCCTTTATTTCTCCCGAAAAAATATTGAAGGATAAGAATTTATTTTTATTTGAGTGTTTTTTGAAAAATTGGGAGTTTAATAAATCTATGGAAAAATTTATTCAATTCAATAATTTTATTAGTTACAAATATAACATTCCAGCTGAAACTCTCAAGACTGATTATGAGGAGTTTGTTAAAGAAGAGGGGGCAATTATTCGAGAAGGAGGTGCCGTAGATGACTATAAGAATTTTTTGGATATGAATGAAGAAAAATTAGAACAAGAGTTTAATAAAAAACATGATTTCCAAACATCCACTCGTGGTGTAAAAATTAGGGGGTCGTTTTCAACACAAGAAGAGGCAGAATTTAGATGCAAAATGTTGAGAGAAATTGACCCCAACTTCGACATATTTGTCGGCCCCGTTGGTCAATGGCTATGCTGGGAACCAGAGGCATATAAAACAGGTAGAACCGAATACCTAGAAGACGAACTAAATAAACTGGTTCACGAGAAAACAAAAAATGAGGCAAATGCGAAATCAGCATTTGAACAAAGAGTGCGAGAAGCTAAAGAAAAGGCAATACAGGAAAACATTGAAAAGGCTGAAAAGAGCGGTAATGTTTTGACACAGACAATTAACGAAAATGGAGAACTTGTTGGTATTTCTGGAACGAATACGCAGGAGACTTTCCTTTCATCTAAGGAAAATGTTACATCTACAGAAATTATCGATGAATTATTTGAAGGAGAAAATATAGTTATTAATACTAAAAAATAAACAGTATATTTTTTTTTCTTTTACAATAGTATAAACAAACAATGGCAGGAGGTTTAATGCAACTTGTAGCTTATGGTGCCCAGGATGTATATCTTACGGGTAACCCACAAATCACATTTTGGAAAGTCACATATAGACGTTATACAAATTTCGCGATGGAATCCATCGAACAAACTTTTAATGGACAAGCCGATTTCGGTCGCCGTGTCACATGTATCATCAGCCGAAATGGAGATTTGTGTTACCGCACATACCTCCAGGTGGTTCTTCCCGAAATCAACCAGCTTATGGGTTCCCAAAACTCTGGAAGCGCTTCCAGTGTCTATGCCCGTTGGTTGGATTTCCCCGGAGAACAACTTATTGCCCAGATTGAAGTCGAAATCGGAGGTCAGCGCATCGACCGCCACTATGGTGACTGGATGCACATCTGGAACCAGCTTACGATGACCAGCGAACAACAGCGTGGTTACTTCAAGATGATTGGTAACACCACTCAGCTCACCTTTATCACCGACCCATCTTTCGCCGCCATTGACGGACCCTGTGACTCTTCTGCCCCTCGCCAAGTTTGTGCCCCCCGTAACGCCCTTCCTGAAACTACTATTTACATCCCTCTTCAGTTTTGGTTTTGCTCCAACCCCGGTCTTGCCCTTCCTTTGATTGCTCTTCAATACCACGAAGTCAAGTTCAATCTTGATATCCGCCCCATTGATGAATGTTTGTGGGCTGTCACCACCCTCAGCTGCCAGGACGCATCCATGCAACAGATGGCCACCGGAAAGCCAGTCCCCGCTTCCATCGCATACAACCAGTCCATGGTTGCTGCTTCCATCTATGTCGATTATGTCTTTTTGGATACCGATGAGCGAAGACGCTTTGCCCAGAACCCCCACGAATATCTTATCCAACAGCTTCAATTCACTGGTGATGAATCTGTTGGTTCATCCGCAAACAAGATTAAGCTCAACTTCAATCACCCCTGTAAGGAACTTATCTGGGTTGTTCAACCGGATCAGAATGTGGATTACTGCTCATCTCTTGTGTGTGACGCAATCCTTTACCGTGTTCTTGGTGCCCAACCCTTTAACTACACTGATGCCATTGATGCCCTTCCCAATGCCATCCACTCTTTCGGAGGACCCGCCGCCGTTAGCGGAGAATACAGCTACATCGACCCATATGGCCTTTTCAATGACGCAGGAGCACTCGATACATCATACATCCAGACCGCCGGATACTCTGGATACTACTGGAACGGAAGCAGCGACCCATACAACCAACCCAACCTTGGTGGAAGTGGCGTTAACGCACCTCTCCCCGACGGAACTATCCCCACTCTTTCGCAGGTGGTTGACCACAATACAAACTCATCTGTTTCGGATGCCGGTACTTTTGTTTTGACTGAAACCTCTTTGGACATGCATTGTTGGGGACAGAACCCCGTTGTTGTTGCCAAGCTTCAACTTAACGGCCAGGACCGCTTCTCTGAGCGCGAAGGTTCTTATTTCAACTATGTCCAACCCTACCAGGCACACACCAGAACCCCCGATGAAGGTATTAATGTCTATTCTTTCGCCCTTCGCCCCGAGGAACACCAACCTTCCGGAACATGCAACTTCTCCCGTATTGATAACGCCACTCTTCAACTGGTTCTATCCAACGCAACTGTCGAAGGAACCAAGACTGCCAAGGTTCGTGTCTACGCTACTAACTACAATGTTCTAAGAATTATGAGCGGTATGGGTGGTTTGGCATACTCAAATTAAATATATTACTATTGTTACATGGTTATTTTACACAAAAATATAAAATTAAAAAATAAAAAAGAAATACTTCACTCTTTTTTATTTTTCCAACTATTATTTATCTTTTTGCCAATTACAAATATATGATTCAAAATCATCACCATTCACACTATTTGTAATATGTAAATCTATTTCATATTTTCCATCGGTAAATGCCTTTATTATTTCAGGAATTTCAACATATTTTATTCTTAAATTTTGTATTTTTTGTATTTTTACTTGAACATCCAGCAATCGAATTGCCTTTTTAGGACCATTGCCAACAATATATATTTTTTCAATATTTATCTTATTATATCTACATATGGCCGAAGTTATATCATAAACAGAAAGCATCCCTATACCCTTAACATTACTACAAATATCATGTACATACAATAAAATCTCTTCAAAACTCATAGATAAAAATTCATGCAACGAACCTTCTTGCAATTTTGAATGTGTTAAAACATCATTACATAATACATGTTTCCAGCGACAATGGCGAATGGCTTCTTCAAATATGTGTTTTGATGAATCTGACATAATTATTTCACCAATCTATGGATGTATTTTATTGTAGGTAAAAGTAAAATAAATCACTTTATTTTGTAAAGTAAATAATTCCACATGTAATGAGAATTAGATTTATAGATGCGTGATTTAAATCTTCAATATCATTTTTATTATATTTGGAATTAAAAAGAATATCCATTGTGTCAATACCATAATTTGTAGTCGGGTCTATATGATGGTCGCGATGTGTAGACGGTGACAAATATATATAATTTATATTATGAACTGTGGCATATAAAAATGCCCATAATATAATTACTCTATAATCCAACATTTTCATACACTCGATAAAAACAATTAGACCTACACCCTGTGTATACACATTCATTGTAAATTCATAAAAAATATTCATCGGTTCTTTATTTATTTCTATATCATGATGAGTTTTGTCATGAAAATCATAAATATCTAATAACATGTTTGCCATTTTACGAATGTTCTCATTTTGTGTAAAAATATTATCAACACGACTATACATACTGCGAATATCAATATGATGTGAAGCAAAATGTATAAAATACCCAAACATGGAAATAAATAACAAAGTAACAATGTTTCTTAAAAATGACAAGCTAAATACACCATTTTTACTCAATAAATACAAACACAAAAGTATAATCGAATAAAATAAAATATTCTTAGATAAACTCTTCGACAAAAGTTCTTTTGTAATTAATTCATTGTTTATTTTTTCTTCATTTTTATCTTCCATTTATCTATTAAATAAACAATTATTATTATGGTTTTTTATGAATGTAAGAAATTATTAAAAAAAAATGGAAAAGAGTTCATTAAACAATCTATCGAAAAATTCGACAACTTTAATAATGGAAAATTATCTAAGAAAAGTATCGGGGAAATAGTACGAGTTTCTCATTTTTCTGCACCATTTTCTATCATTATGCTACTTTTATTTTCATCCAAATCTACAAGTCAAATGCTACTAACATATCTTATAATAATATCATTTGCCTTCCTAATATTTGACGGTTGCTTTTTAACAATTATCGAACAACACTATTGCAATGACGA
>Ga0247722_10001258_pt1 | contig 14206 bp, 8 predicted proteins | sample MSEWelMarce3H_FC_FD_189094 | JGI IMG/M metagenome (GOLD analysis project Ga0247722, IMG submission 189094) | Subsurface sediment microbial communities from gas well in West Virginia, United States - MSEEL Well Study Marcellus 3H_FC | ecosystem: Environmental > Terrestrial > Deep subsurface >... | reverse complement strand
ATATATTTGTCACACAAAATATCATATTCAAAAAATTCATTTATAATTATATCCTCATTTTCTTCACGTAACATATTTAATAAATAATTCGATGAAGTATAATTTGAAGTAAAATTGGCTACAGTAATTTTATTTTTTATAGCCAAAATATCAGTTATATTACATATTTGAAATATTTCCATTAGATGAAAAAATAAACTTGACTCTGGTTTTACTTTACTCACAGAGATAATTGTTCCAGGAACATTTGTATGTATAAATTCAAATGGATTTACTATTTTATCAATATATTCTATAGTTATGTTATTCAATTCATTGTTATTATCTAATTTTTCTTCTAATCTCAATAAGTTATTGTATGTATCATTTAAATGATATATTAAACTATATGAAACATATGGTATAATTGCTTCATAACTCAAGGATAAAAAAATATTAATATTTAAATTATTTTTGGGTAATATATAATAATTCATTATTAATATATATTGCTTTAAATTATTTATATCTTTTTCACAATTATTAACATTTATCTTATTCTTATTCTTATTCTGCGATATCAAAATCAACCACTTTTTTCTTTCTTGTGGTCTTTTTTTTCTCTGCTACTACAATTTCTGGTTCTTTGATCTCGGGTTCTTCTTCTAATACAATCTTTTTTGTTTTTCTTGGCTTTACTATCTTCTTTTCTTTTACAGCTACAACTTCTGGCTCTAACTTCTCTTCTACCACAATAATCTCTTTGGATTTGGGTTCTTCCAACGCCTCGGTCGCCTCCAGCAGTTTCAGCTTGTTTCGTAATTTTTTAACCTTGGGCTTCACTTCTTCTTCCGCTTTTTTAACCGTTTTTTCTGCGATCTTACTTTGCCTATCCTCGAATTCAATTTCATCCGGCACCTGTTCTAAAATAGATTTTGTTAGTTTCTCTACATTACGAGTTGCTATTTTTTGGAACACAAAATATCTATTTAAAAACGAGATTCGTTTTTCATAATCTGTCATAAATGGTGCGGTTCCATATTCTTTTTCCATCTTGGGATATCGTTTTATCTCATCCATCATTTTATTATACATTTCAATAAACATACCACTTCCTTCAGGTAATCCTATTTTTTTCGCATCATCTCTCGGTAATAATCGGAAACCATAGTTTGACATTGTTTCTACTAAGAAATCGAAATTCACCAAATATTCTGGAATTGTTTGATTAATGGAATCTTGATATACTGATATTTTATATCCCAGAGAACTAATATTATCGTCAAATGATATCGCATCAAAATCTTTTGTGATAGACCACACTTTCTTATCATTGTTATAAATTACTTCACTTTCACCCTGTAATTTATTCTTAAGACGATTAAATACTGATTTACCATCGTAGCATGTCCCAATAAAATATCCACCTTCTTTGGTGCATTCCGCAACATTTCGCATAAAATTATAAAATGTATGTTTATTTTCAAACATATAATGGATCGCAAATTGACATGATGATATGTCAAACCCGTTTTCTCCCTTTGCGTATTGTCTCGCTACACCTGGTCCCAAATGTTTATCCAATGCATTAATTCCAAAAACAGACTGAGTAATTGCGTTTCCCTTATCTGTATACATAGCTTTACCAGATCGAATATTTAACGCACTATTTCCACAAACAAACAAAGCATATGGCATAGTTTTAAATTCTTTTCGATAGGACAAATATCGAGCACACGCACCGCTAATACGATTTTCAATATTATTTTTTGCGATATCAATGCCAAATACAAACGACAAATTAGCAGCAATCCATTTCGGTAAATCTCCACCTTGACCACAAGCAAAATCGATTAATATATTTCCATTTTTAGAAATATTGCGAATTAAAATCTTCTTGACAAATAAGTTATGAAAATCTCGTAAGCCCATTGTTTGTTTTTCATTGGTAACTCGATTATAATATATTTCATCTGACAAAATTTCAGTGGGAATATCTTGACCAGTAGCAATCATACTTTCTGTGATGGGATTATGAATTGAATACCAATTGTTATTCGCAGTTTCATAATCGTTACACGATATTTTACCATTTCTGAATTCAGTGGTTTTATCATAACGAATACGCAATGGGATCCATTTCCACAATCCTTCTCTATTTAAATCGTATCTAAATTCAACAACCGTATCATTTTCAAATACTTCACGTTCTTCCGTAAACATTTGTGGATTCCCATTTGTATCCATTTCAAGCATTATGTTACATATTCCGGCATTCACGTCAAATGGGTCGGATGGATAAAATTGCTGTCTCCTATACGTATCTTCATTTTCTTCTTTTGATACTTCTGGCAGTTTGTCATCTAATATATCTTGACACGGATTAATATAACCATGCTTTTTTTCATCAAATCCGACTTGTAATATTAGTGTCTTGTATTGATTAAATTGTTTGCTTTGATGGACATTGAATCCATTTTCAAATATAGGAGTGATTATATCTTGATTATCCGCACCTTTTTTAGTTGAAACAAGAAAGTCAATTGTATTAAAATATGACGGTTTCCATTTAAATGAATAATCCCATCTAATTTTTTTTAGTGGCCCAGTTTCTAACACTTTATTTCCTCCGACACCTAATAATGTTGGAGTAAATATAAGACCATCTGTGGTATAATTAAATAGATTATCATTTACTTGTCGCAAAATATAATTACAAGCTTCAAATATATTGTATTTCTCAACCTCTATCGCGATCTGTTCATTGCTTGTTTCCTCTGATTGAAATTGAAATCTTGGATAGAAATTCTTAGAAACAAATACCATTGGGCTTTTGCTTGCGTCCTTGTTTTTATATTGACTCAATAATTTAGAAAACGCACTTTTGTCATCATCCATTTTTCTGGACATCACAGATACAGGATCTAATATTTTCATAAATTCCTTCAATACATTTAACCTTGTGCTTTCTTGGAAAATTTTTTTATTTTTATAGGGTACTTCCATAAATGGTCTGGCGCGTATATCTACATTTGAAGCAAAATAGATGTCAAACGCAGCGAATACATTTATAAATGATCTATGTTTGTCATGTAATATTAGTTCTCCATCAAGTATTGAATTAAAACAACGTCTCTCTTCTGTTTTTGCCCCTGTAAATAAAATTTCCATATTCATATTTATCAAATATATTTTGCCCTTGTTATTAACAAACATGAGATGTCTTTCTCCATCCGCTTTATCTGTTACACAGTATGAATAAGGAACAGTAATATTTGGAATCACCATATCTGGATTCACTGGAGCGATATTTTTAATCTGTAGTGTTTTTGAACTGTAACCAATAAAATCACTGGGATATATACGATCCTTAGGAACATATTCTTGTCCATTTTTTTTCATTTCTTCTTCGTGAAGAATTCTCATGTAGTCATTTGCGATCAGTTTTTGCTCAGAGTATGAAATTGGATAATTGGTTTTTTGTAATCCAGACAATACTAATTTTATAATATATTGAAGTCCTGCAACTAACTCTTCGGGGGTTTTGTATTTATGCTTTGCCTGCGTATTATTAACTTCAATTTCTATTTCATATGATTCCGGATTATTGAAGACATTAGAGTCGTTTATATTGTAGGTCTTTATCATCTGGCCTCTGTTGTCTTTTGTTGATGATCTAACTATACTTAAATCTACTTGAAACGGATAATCAGGATGTGTAAATGTTACACGATTGATATAACGATATTGTTTTTTTAATTTGTCCCAGTTAGATATGAGTTCGCTGCCTATTTTTCCCTTGCTGCTAACTGTATCTTCCTTTTTATAAGTAACTCGGAAATTAAAATCGTTGAATTCTGCGGGATATATTGGTTTATCATCAATATAAACATCTGTTTTTTTCATAATAGAAACATAGTTTTGAATTCTGGTTTCGAATAGATGTTGTATGTTTCCATTTTTACAATATTCTTGAATATCATTTATTCCATTAATTTCAACACGAAAACGGTCAAAGTCATTTGAAATTCGAAATTGTCCTGTTTTCATATCGATAAATTCCGGTTGAATTTTTAAAGAATATGTTCCTTCTGGATTAATTGTTTGGAACTTCATGGATTGTAATTTTTTCACAACATTGTCGTAGTTTGTTTTTGTCAATCGTTTAATTCCTCGAGTTCCAAACTTGGCTTCCATTTCAAAAGAACTGTATTTTTCAGGACTGGATTGTAACAACAATTTAGATATTGTTAGTAATTGAATTTTGGGATCAACAATTTCTCTTTTTTTATATTTTTCAGCTACCTTTTCTTTTTCTACAACTTTATTCTCTTCTTCCTTTTCTTTTTCTTCAAGGACATGTTCTGATTCTGAAGATGACATCTGTTTTTTTTTAGGTTTGTCCCATTCGGCATTGATTTTTGCAATCTCGTCAGAACCGATTTTTCTGTGCGGATCCCATTCACCCCAATCCTTAGTAATTTCTTTATCGGGATGCCATTCACCCCATTCACCCCAACCATCATTTGGTTTCCCCCATTCATTGTTTCCTTTGTTAGAATTTGTTTGAGACATTGTGTTATATATATTACTATACATATTTTTATATTATTATTATTCAATTTTTTAATAAAGAATAAATATGTGTGTTAAAAATGTAAAACTAACAATTCGTATATATCCTTTTTCGTCTTCTTCTTTTTACCAATATCATCATTTTTGGTTTCAATATTAATATCTAATTTTTTACATAATTCTAAAAGCTCATCTAATTTATACGACGTCATTGACTTTAAACTAACATCAAAGGAGGGCATTTTATAATACGTTTCCCTGTATTTATTGATTGTTTCTGTTGAAACATCAAGTTCAATATGGTGTTCATATGTTATACTATTTCTATGAACAATATGTATTTTAGGATCATCAGTAGTAATTATTTCATATATTTTCCGCTTATCAACAAGTATCATATTTATATTTTCTATTATACATAGGGCAAAAAATGTTTTTACCGATATTCTATCTTGATTTGCTAAATCATCTTCTAATATGGATAATGGTTTAATTTTATGAAGTTTGATTAGATCCTTGTTTTTACTATCTCGAAACAAATCAATATATTTGAATTTTTCTTGTCTCTCAATTAAAAAATGTTGGTTTCCTATTTCCATTTCATATTTAGAAAATCCATATTTTATAATGTAAAAACACCAAAACAACGAGTCTTTCTGTCTTGGCTTATATATAGTATCTTTTTTAACTACGATATTCATGTTTGTAGTTTTATGATCTGTTTTATTACCAGTTATATATGATTTTTTTGATTGATTGGATTGTGATTTAATTTCTATATTAATATTGTGTTTTGTAAATATTCTTAAATTTTTAGAATCAAACATATAATCTTTTAATTCGTTTAAAATATTATATGATGGTGGAGAATCATATTCTCTTTCCTTTTTCCCCTCTTTTTTTTCATGTGTAAATTTCTGTATATTCATATACCCTGTATTACTTTTGTTATTATCTTTATTGAAAGATGTATGATTGTATAAATTACGAGACATATTTATTATTACTTACAAAATTATCTTTATTATCTTTTAGAAAATATGTATTTTTATAACTCTCTTTTTGCTTTTCAATGTTGTTCAGGTCGAATTCTTGCGTGGCAACATAATTAATGTAAATTATCAATTCGTCTAAAATATGATTATCAACTTCACTCAAATTAATGTGAATCCCATTTTTATTCTCATTTATAATGACATCTTTATGTCTCGATAGTATTTTTAAGATCTCAATTTGATTAAATTTTGACATATTTTCAATAGCATCTCGAATTCCATTTACTTTATTAAAGTCATATCTTTGAATGTTATTGGTTTCCAATATATTCTGCATAGTTATATATGATACTTAGTATGTTTTTAATATTATTTAGAAAAAAATAATATTAATTATTTTGTAGTAATCGTTTTATAGTTTAATAAAGTGTATTATTATTCTTCAAATTCAATACGAGGCTTAGATTCTGCCTTTAGATCTCGTCTCTTGGGTATAATCAATTCCGCAATAATAGAAACATATTTGTCATTTAATTCGAAACGTTGCGCAATTACTTTTGCAACAAATTTTTCATTTTCTTCAATCGAATTAAAATAATCGCTGGCATAATAATGATCTCGAGCAACAAACAAAATGAATGGAGAAGGTATCTCTTCTACACTCTCAGCTCGAATACCTGCTTTTGTAATATTTTTTGCGACACAATTAAATAACATACCAGCAACAGGAAAACATACTTCGCATTCAATTACTACATCAAACACTACATCGGTTCCTTTTATAAGCCCACTTGAAAACGTAATGACACGAACACTACGAGGTTTTACATATCCCTCTACAATACATTTTCCTTCAACCATTGCGGCAATTGTCTCTTCAATTGTTTTTTGTAGATTTCTTCCAATCGCATTAATTGGCAATACAATTTTTTTTGTTATTTGAGACAAACTGTATACAGTTTTGATCTCCCTTTGTTTATATGTTTTTTTCGGTTTTAATTGATGAGGTTGATTCATACTCATATTCTCTATTAATTAATATGTATATTAATATTTAAATATTTTTCAATTTTAATATTAATTAAATATATTTTATTCTTTTATGTTTAAATAATTATTTAATAATATTTTAATAATATTTAGACAGTTTCTATTTTTTATCTCGTTTTTCGAATTCATTATAAATCGCTGTTTCTGTATCTAAAAACCATATTTTGGATTGGTCCGTTATTTGATATTGTCTTAACGTAAATTCCTGTCGAATACACAATTCTACGGCACTGTCTTTTGTCACCTTGCTTTTAAATTTTTCATCATTCTCAATTTCATTTAGGACATCAATTACCTTTTCTTTTCCAGATTGATCACATCGGAACCCAGTGCTTCGATCGTTAGTAGTATCTTTCACTTTATACACCATATATTTTTTATTTGTCTCAAATCCAATAAATCCAACATATTTATTTAAATTCTGCTTAAGTTCATACTTTTCCGCAATTTTATCACTCAAAACACGTTTGTCTTCTGGCTCTGCTTCTACCCAAACATTATCTCTTAAAACAAATATATTTAGATTTTTCGCATTAGAAGGACCATCATAAATAACTACTGCATTTAAATTTTTATACGATATTTGTTTTGAAATTAAATATTTTTTAACATCGGAAATAAATTTTTTAAACACCGCATCTTCCACTGTTTTTTCGTAATTTTTATTCGCATAAATAAAATTCAACAAACTGACTCTTTCATTCATCATTAATGTATCCACTATGTGTTCTATTAAAAATAATCTTAACATTTCTATTTCTACACCTTCTTTATTCATTTTCATCATCATGATACCACAATGTTCATACCAATTTTTATTTCCTCGTTCAACATTGGCTGTTTTTGTCGCTGTTTTATAATTTTTATACATAACATTTAATACTTCGCTGCCTTCAGAAAATTTGTCCGACTCGGCAATCTCATTTACTGCTCTAAATTTATCCATTAAGCCGCGTTTGTCGATCACTTGTTTTACTATATCACTTTTTATTTCAAATTTTATCATATCATGCTTAAAATCTAAAGGAACGGAACGATCATATACCGATATATTTTTGAAATTCAATTCACTCGGCTGAAATAAATAATAGTTTCCAATATTAACTAAATATCCCGTTCTACCATACTTATCTGAAATATATTCTGTTTGGTCATTTATGATTTGTGTTAGTGCAGCATAGATTTGAACTGTAGGATATTTCTTTGGAATATTTATTAATTCAAATAATTCCTTCTTTGTATAAAAAAAACGGAGCTTCATTAATCCCTTTATCTTTTGAATAATTTTATCTGAATTGACAAGCATAAATGCTTCATTGTATGTATCCGAATTCAATAATAATTCATTTGTTGTAGTATCCGGGATCAAACATTTATATTCACATGTATCCATATAATCACATGTTGCTGAATTCGGTATATCTCCTACTTCAAAATTATCTATTTTGACACCAGTTGATAAAACTTGTTGGATATTTCTATTTTCAGGTATTAAATTAAAATTATCATTTGTAAATTGCGACTGATCGTAATTTATTATACAATCAACAGATGTTTCTTTTAATAATCGTGTAACCTTACCTATTTTTACAGCTTTTATTTCTGATATTCGATACACATACAAATCGGCTGCTTCTTCGTCTGTATTTTCTAATAAGGTACCATATAAAAATATTTGAACATTTCTTTTGTCAAAAGGCAAATCTTTATGTGAAAAATTACGCACACCTCTACCTATAATTTGTTCATTTCTGTTCATATTATACCACGGTTCTAAAATATGTATTTGTCTTATTGCTTTGAAATCTAATCCTTCGGATCCGGCTTGAGAGATTAACACTACCTTTATTCTTTCTCCACTTATATCTATTTTGTTACCATCGCTGTCTGTCATAAAAATATTATTGTCACTTGTAACGGATTTTACATCTCCGTCGTTATCTGGAGATATACGTGGATCGCCAGTGATCATAACGTATCTCGCTGGCTTAAAATCTTTCTTAGAATCGCGCGTCAATGGTTTCATTGTTCTGATATCTACAGGAGGAACCGGATGAGTCTTGAATAAAGATTTTGATTTATTACCGTATCGTGTGAATCCCATTTCTTCTAAAGCAAGCGCCATAGGTAATATACCAGAATCGATATAGGCAGAATATACCAATATAATTCCTTCAGATATTTTTCCTGTTTCTGAATTGTAAATGGATTCACATACATTTTTAATCTTAGAACTATATGATCCGATTTGGTCAGATTCAAAAATATGTGGGGCATTTTTTTTATATTCAAAATTTCCCTTGAATGCTGGTGTCTTGGTATCCGTGTAATTCATTATTCTTTTTAGTCCTTCTGTTCCTGTTAGTTCTCTTGGATTAATATACAATCTTTGGCTTGTCTCCGACGATTTGTTAGTTGTAGAGGAATCTAACGATGAAGATTCGCCGCCTTTTGTCATCAAAGATTGTTCTAATGATTTTTTATTTGTAGATAGAACATTTGTTTTTACAGGATTCAAAATACTTGGCATATTCGATTCAGTAACGCCTTCAATAATATGCTGATTTGATCCAATATTTTCTCCCCTATCCTCTTCAAATACAACATTTTTAACTACTGATTTTAAAAAAGACCGCTCTTGTCTTGGATTTGGCTCTTTAAAATCCTGTTTCCTTGGCTTCATTATTTTTTTATTTGAATTTATATTAGATGTATCTATCTCAATAACTTCATCAAATAAATCCATATCTGCTTCTATTCCTTCCGTGATGGATGGTTCTGACTCCAATTCCGACTTAGCAGGTACAATTGTAGTTCTGGTTTCTTTTTTCGGTCCAACTAACAACACTTCATCAATCTCATCTGTTTCATCCGAATCTTCTAACGCCTTTACAGGAGTCAAATCATTTACTTCTTCTTCGATATCATTCACACATTCAAAATTCTCTATATTTTTTGTTAGTTCTTCTAATTCCCCATCATCTAATGGATATATTATATTTAAAGCTTCAATGGGAGTCATCAAATCTGTATATCCGAATGCTGCCAAACTCTTGAAGCTTGGCATTTTTCTCATCTTACCTGTTCGCATTTGTTTATTTACTGATTGCCTTGATCTTAATCTGTCTACAATGTATTTGTATCCTAATGATTGATATGATCCAATTGCTGTTAAATATAAATGAAGTTTTTGAATTTTTCTTTCGTCAGGAATACGTTTTCCATTTATTTGACATTTTGGATATTCATTCGTTGTCTTGAATGTGTTCTTCGGAGAAAAAAGATTGGGATACACTCTAAATGGAAAAGTATATGGATTTTCACCTCTAACATAGGAAACATATCCTGTTACTTTTCGAATCAACATATCCATACCAATATCATTATCATCATTATCTTTTTTGAAGTCACCGTTTTTATTAAAAATATCAGCGACGCTTACTATACCCCTGCGATCATTCATGTTCATCAAATTAATGAGCCATATGATTTCTTTGTAGCTATTAAACATTGGTGTCGCAGAAAGTAATAACAACCGTAAGTTTTCAACAACATTTACTAAATACATTAAATTCTTTGCTACATTTTTGTTTTCATTATCATCTGAAATTCTTATATTATGAACTTCATCAATGACAATTAAACTATTGCTATAAATATTTTGTAAATTGCGAATTTTTGCTTCTTGACTGAGATTCGGATTCTCAAAATCAGCGTGTCTCGCAATTTCATTTGAGAATTGTAAATATCCTACAAATTGATATGAACTATTTATTAAATTTTTTACTTGCTGTATAATTTTTTCCTTTTTTAAACCCTTCATTCCAGTAGGATTAATTTCCTTCAACAATTTATTTCCTAAACACCCTTTAATTGTCCAAATACCATCTACTTCTTTCAATTTACGTTCATCAAATAACTGTAATTTAAAATTGTCCTGAACGTTTGGACTTGCTACGATAATTATATCTTTGGAAATACCCATTTGTTTTAAATAGTCTCTCATTTCCTCACAAACACCAATCGCACTGCACGTTTTTCCAGATCCAAGACCATGAAATAAAAGTAAACTATTGTATGGTGTTTGAAATGACATAAAATTACGCACGAATGCTTGTTGAGGTAACAATTCATAATCTGCATTATTTAAAACTTCCGCATATTTTTCTACATCATAAATTGTACCATCATATTTTGTGTCGCTGAATTCTTTTTTTTCTGCTATTTTTAAATTAAAATTCGGGTCATTTAAGGTTGGATATAAATATAGACGTTCATCTGGATGTTTTTCTAATTCTGTCCTATCTTTATTTTCAATCTGTAATAATTTTTTATTGTTTCCACACGTCTTATCATATAATTTACCTTGTTTATTACATTCTTTAGTTGTTTTAAAATTTAGCGCATCATTATTTCCTCTTTTACTCATTACTTATATATTATTAATATAATCTATATTCTTGTAATACTTTATTAATATTAATTATTAATTGTTTTTTTTCTAAATTATAAGGGCGAATCGATTCTAAGCATTCTTCCAGAGTTTTCCATTCTATTTTACTTACCTCCGATTTTTGAAAATTTTGTAATGATTTTTCACTTGATGTTTTATCCATATAGGCTAAAAAATATTTGTGTTTATAAGATTTATGATTTGAACCTATAAATATTTCTTCAAATGGCATTAAATTGTCTATCGTTTTCAGTTCTCTTTTTTCAATTCCGGTTTCCTCTTCAAATTCTCTTAATGCACATTCTAAATCTTTTTCCTGAAAATTACGTCTGCCCTTGGGGAATTCCCATTCTGTTTCATTCCACATAGTGGTGCATCGGTCGATCAATATTTCTAAAGAGATAAAATCAGTTGTTTCTGTTCCTGTTCCTGTTCCTGTTCCTATTTGTAATCCATTTTTCAGGGCTTCAAATTTTCTTTGTGAGTTAATCTCTTCATTTTTATATTGGGTTCCCAATTGTGTATCTCCCCACATTTGTTTCCAGAGTGTCTCAAATGTATTTCTCCTTATTTTTTCTCTTTCGGAAACAGACATTTCATTAAATATATTTTGTAATTGCTCTACATTATGCTGAACATATTTACCTCTCAATAAATCAATATACCCAAAACTGTCCTTCCTACGTATCATTAAATATTGAATGCCATATTCTGAAGGTCTGAATACTATTATTCCATAACTTGTAATAGGTAGTTTACACTGATGAAACATATGACCTTGTTTTCCACAATTATTACATAAATTTTTCATCATTTTTGTTATATGTTTAAACAATTATGTTTTTATATTGTTTTACTGTAAATGCCTACTTTAGCTGAAGACCAAGGACCATCTTTAAAAAACAATAATAATTTTCGTTTAGATCCAGAAATTTGGGGACCTCACTATTGGTTTGTATTACATACCATAGCAATGACATATCCACATCACCCAAATGATGTTACGAAAAAAAAATATTATGATTTTATCCATAATTTGCCTTTATTTATTCCAGTCGAATCGATTGGAAACAATTTTAGTAAATTATTGGATCAATATCCTTTAACGGCATATTTAGATAATCGCGATTCGTTTATTCGTTGGATGCATTTTATTCATAACAAAATAAATGACAAATTGGAAAAACCACGTATTTCTATAAATGATTTCTATGTTCAATATTATGAAGAATATAAGCCAAAGGATACAAAGATTAAAGAATATTTTAGATGGAGAGAAAAAATTATTTACATAATAATAGTCATAGGGGCAACTGGATTAATTACGTATTTATATAATAAATAAGAACCAATAAAAAATAAAATAATACAATAATATATAAGATAATATATGAATAATAATGATGAATCCGAAAATATGAATTTACCACCTCCAGCGTCGGTTGATTCACAAGAAAATGATCTACTTCCACCACCACCATCACAATTCATGGAAGAACCACAGAATGATCTACCTCCACCACCAATAATGGAAGAACCACTGATCTCAGATGTACTAATTACAGAAAATGATGTAAGTGTTCCATTGGAGGAAACGGTATTACCACAAATCGATTCAGAAGTTGTTGATCAACTTACTAACGAGGATGACTTAAAAAGTAACCCTGTTGCGGAGGAGTTAAATGAAGAAATGTCTGAATTACCGGCTCCAATTTCAGCAGTTGAAACACCAGCAACAGAAGAAGTTTCAGATAGTTCTTCTCCATCTACAGTAAATTCTATAAAAGTTGAAATAACTAAGGAAAAACTGGATAATCTACTAACAAAAATTAGTGAAGAAACTGTCAATTATTTAATGCTACTAACAAATTTCCTTGAAAGAAAACGAGAATTTAACACAGATACGGAAAAAATAGACAAAACAATTGAAGACATCAATAAAATAAAAGACGATATGATTAAGGTACTAACAGAAACAGAATTGACAACCAATGGATTTGATCCATCTTCGGGTGCTCAAAAATCACAATACGCGGAAATGATATTAGGTGCGTTAGCATTGACTGCAGCAGTAAGCGGTGGAAAACGAAAGAAAACAAAAAAACATAAAAAAACAACAAAACCTTCCGATACAAAAAAGCATAACCAGAAAAAATCAGAACATAAAACGAAGATAAATAAAAAATCGATCAAAAAATCGACAACAAAAAAAAGATAAAGAGAACCTATCTAATTAACGCATTATAATCATAAATTATTAACAAAATATATTATTATTTTGTTGTTATTATATAATGACAACAAATGAAAACAAAATTTGTGGTGGTTATGTAGAAGCATCTGGAGGGTTTGGTTGTTTATTTAATCCTGCAATTAAATGTAGAAATACAACTAACAAGAATAGATACAAACGAGGTTATGTAACAAAATTAATGACAAAAAAAAATGCGTTGGATGAATATAAACAAATTGAAGCTTTCAGGGCTATATTGGCAAACATACCAAACTTTCAAAAATATTTTTTAGTAGATAATTTTACTATTTGCGAACCAGATGAACTAACAAATAAGGATTTGGAAAATTTTGAGGAAGAATGTGATACTCTGAAAAATAAAAATATTTCATCGAAAAACATAAATCAAAATTTAGACAAACTATTGGCACTAAATATGCCATATGGAGGTATTGATGTTGGCAACTATTTAGATGTCAATGTCGCGAACAATGTTAGTTTAAAACAAGTATTCACACAATTAAATATATCTTTGATTAATTTATTGATTTACGGAATTGTTCCAATGAATGAAATAGAATTATATCATTGTGACATTAAAGGATCGAATGTTTTAGTAAAGAATATCTCAGAAAAAGAAAAACTTCAATCACGATTAATAGATTGGGGTTTGTCTGTATATCAAGGTGACAAAGATAAAACCAGTGAATACATTCCCAAAAACTTAAGCAGAAGAGCATTTCATTACAATGTCCCTTTTTCAGTAATACTTTTTAATAAAAAGTTTATTGAAAAATATACTATTTTTATTGAAATGAATGAGAAAAATGGAACCAATATGAATTATTTTACAATCAGAGAATTTGTTATTAACTATATATTTATATGGAATAAAATCAAAGGGTATGGTCATTTAAAAAC
>Ga0247722_10001256_pt1 | contig 14222 bp, 14 predicted proteins | sample MSEWelMarce3H_FC_FD_189094 | JGI IMG/M metagenome (GOLD analysis project Ga0247722, IMG submission 189094) | Subsurface sediment microbial communities from gas well in West Virginia, United States - MSEEL Well Study Marcellus 3H_FC | ecosystem: Environmental > Terrestrial > Deep subsurface >... | reverse complement strand
GACGGGATCACCGTCATTGCCCACAAACAATCGAAGCGCTATCTGCATCAAAAATAATGATTTTTAAGTAAAATACTGCCTATGCAAACAAGTCCTGAAATCTCAACTGTCGAACTGGCAGCCCAAGCCGAAGCGCTGGTGAAACTCACCGGCGAAAAGGCTTTGCTACAGGAAGAGGTCGCTTCACTCAAGCGCCGGGTCGCCTGGTTTGAAAAACAGTTGTTTGGTCAAAAAAGTGAAAAACGCCCACAGATTGACGCTGCGCAGCTCAGTTTGCTGGGGGACACATCTGCTCCCATCACCGAGCCTGAAGGCGAAAACGAACAAATCACCTACACCCGTAAGAAAAATCAAAAACAGCGGCCGGATGATTGCGTCAATGACAGCGGCCTGCGCTTTAGCGACAAGGTGCCGGTGAAAATCATCACCATCATCCCGGATGAATTGAAGGGCGAAGATGCTGATTTGTATGAAGTGATTGGCACCAAAAGCACCTTCCGCTTATCACAGCGCCCAGCGAGCTTCGTGGTCTTGCGGTTTGACCGTCAGGTACTCAAGAAAAAAGACAGTGAAGCGATATTGCCGAGTCCTGCGCCCTTTAACGTGCTGGATAAAAGCATTGCCGATGTCAGTTTGCTAACAGGTTTACTGGTCGATAAATTCCAGTACCACTTGCCGCTCTACCGGCAACATCAGCGTTTAACAGACGCTGGCATCACCTTAAGTCGCAGCACGCTGACCAATGTGGTGCGCCGCGCCATTGATTTACTCTATCCGATTGCGGATGCACAGCTTGCCAGCATCCTTGAAAGTAAAGTGTTGGCAATGGACGAAACACCGATTAAGGCTGGCAAAGCTGGACCTGGTAAGCTCAAACAGAGCTACTTCTGGCCGGTGTATGGCGACAAAGACGAAATTGCTTTTACCTTCTCGACCAGCCGAGGCCGGCAACATATTGAAACGGTGCTCAAATCCCGCTTTAAAGGTACGTTACTCAGTGATGGTTACAGCGCCTATGCCAGTTACGCCAAAGCCAACGATGAACTCATTCACGCACAATGCTGGGTGCACAGCCGTCGGCAGTTTATTGAAGCTGAAAAAAGCTGGCCAGAGCTTGCTGCACAAGCCATTGGCCAAATCGCTAAGCTGTATCAAATTGAAGAAACCATCAAACAGCAAAAACTCAGCGGCGAGAAGAAACGCGATTACCGGCTAGCGCACAGCAAACCCGTTGTCGACGGCTTCTTCGACTGGACTTTACAGCTGATTGAAACCAAGACGTTTTTACCCAAAGACCCGCTACTTAAAGCCATCAACTATGTGCGAAGTAAAGAAACTGCGCTCAGAGTCTTCTTGGAGGATCCTGACGTCCCCATGGATACCAATCATCTGGAGCGGGCGTTACGCCCCATCCCGATGGGCCGGAAAAATTGGCTGTTCTGCTGGACGGAGCTTGGCGCTGAGCATGTGGGCGTCATCCAAAGCCTGGTGAGCACCTGCAAATTGCACGATATCAACGTCTACGATTACCTGACGGACGTGCTGCTGCGGATCAACCAACATCCGGCAAGCAAGGTACATGAACTGACGCCGAGATTGTGGAAAGCGAAGTTCGAACACGCATTACTGCGCTCCGATCTATTTACCTATCCCGATGCTGCGGTAAAATAACCTAGGTAAAATACGCCGGAGGCCGCATGCACATTGACGAACTGTCTTTAGACGAACTGTCTTTAGACGAACTGTTGGATTTAAACGAGCAGATTTGCCTTCGTATTGACTATCTGCGGGCCCGCAACGATATGCTGATGCTCAGTCATTTACGGTTAGGTCAGCAGGTGAACTTCATGGCGCCAGAAGGTCGGGTGTTCGGAACACTGATCAAACTCAACAAAAAATCCGTGGTGATCGTCAGTGAAGACAAAAAACAATGGAAAGTCCCGCCTGCGATGGTCAATGTGGTGAAAAGTGTTTAGTTTTTACGTTGAGTTGGCACGTCAATACGCCGCAGAGTGAACGGTTACGAGTAGCATGAATATACATGCAATACCTAAGTACACCATTCCCGCAAGATTGGCTTGCCTTGACCTTTTATCACGGCTTGATGATGACAGCGAGAACAGCTCTGAAATGCGTCATGCCGTTGCTGTGATTAGTCGTTATCTACTTGAACCAGACGCAAATATCAATGAATTGGAACTTGAAGAATCAATGACACATGTCATGAGATTGTATAAAACAAGCGGGCTCGAATAGAGCCTGCTTGCCCTCCCCGGAGGGGCATCAACAAAACCTCACCGGGACATAAGAAAATAATCAATCACACTCATAGCCGCTCTGCGGCGAAATCATCCTACTTTTACATCAACCCATTTAAATCTGTAGGGAACTGGTGGGATGATGATGAGTTTAGGCATGAATTTCGTGCCCTCTGGGTCGAATCTGTTATCGAACGCAAGGGACTTTTGGGTTTTCTTTCTGTATGCAAAAAGCAGAATTAACCTATTGAATTCAAATAGATATGACGTTTTTGACTTAGTATTATTTGGATGAATGTAAGATATATCTATGGATATTCGTCGGGGTCTCGGGTGGAGTTTACTAAAGCATATAAGTTAGCAATGAACATTTCTGTTGAAATATCTCTTGGGCATAAGAAACCTAAAAATTCAATATAACCTATTGTTTCTTCTGTAAAGAAAGCTGGGTCTTTGACATACAACTCCATAAGCACATTTTCAAGTTTGTCCGATAACTCAAAGTGCTCAGTCTTTTCTGCATATTCCAACATTAAATTCATTTTTGTATTTGCCACATTTCACCTTGAATGATTATTTAATAAAAAATAAAATTTAAATTTTCATTGTAGGTTATTTTAAGCCTTATCTGGCTTAAATCTGAATGCAATCGGGAAATTTATCATCAAATATTTTTCAGGATCATCTGATAGATTTCTAAAATCAAATCCTTCAGGATCGAAGTGATTTTGATCAATACTGCAGAGGCGGTATCCAAGTGATGTTCTCATTTCCGATATTTTAACTGTTTTTTTCTTAGTCATTTCATTAACTATTTTCATTGTCTCCCTATTGATTTCATCTTCTGTTTTTTCATCTTCTGTTTTTTCATTTGCTTTTCGTCTTTCTGAGGAAATTAAATTAATTTTATTTTTATTTTCAGCGCTTAATGATTTGTATGTTACTGGGCTAGGGTAAATTTCGTGTTTTTGTCTATACATATATCTCTCGCGATAATTAAGTAAAAATTTCTCTAGCTCTTTCTCTTTCTCTTTCTCTTTCTCTTTCTCTTTCTTTTTATCTTTTTCTATGTTTCTTTCTGAGTTATTTTTGTTATTCTTTTCCTCTCTCATAGCTCTTAATTTATCTGCGTTTGCTTTTGTTTTTTCTATATTTATCAAATTAAATATGTTTAAATTGAATTTTTCGTGATATCTCAAACCGTGTTCTCGAAGGTCAAGAAACATGTTTATTATGTTTTTTGGTGCGATGATAACAGGGCTCGGGTGTCTATTTCCTTTTTCGCCTTCGACATAGAATGTAATTACTGTTGCGCTGCAGTATGTCATCAGGCTGGTGAGCCCGGTTGACAGTACGTCAATGTCCCGCGTAATTGCTACTTTGTCGTTTTCACGCCAAGGCGAGACTCTTAAACTTTTTAACTCAACTTCATGATTAGCAAAAATATTAGACAGGACTATTTGAGGAGGGGGCAATTTTTTTATACTTTTTGGCTGCTCTTGCTCTACTTTTTTTTCAAATTGTTTCAATGCATCTAAGAATTTCTTATTAAATTTTATTGTATTTTTTTTATCTGAGTTATCTGAGTTATCTGAGTTATCTGAGTTATCTGAGTTATCTGAGTTATCTGAGTTATCTGAGATATCTGAGTCATCTGAGGTGTTTGATTCATCTGAGGTGTTTGATTCATCTGTGTCATCTGAATCACCTAATGATAAGGTATCTTTTAGAACGTTATGGGTTGAAGCAATCTGACTAAATATCCTCTGATCAACAGAGCGTCCAAATTTTAACGAAGTCAGACGTAATACCTGAAAAACAAGTAAAATTCGATGTGTTAAACTTGTTTTTTCATAAAAGCTTAAGGCGCCTAGATTATTAACTTTATCAATTACTACATGTGTCCATGATGTTGTTGATTTTACACGTTTCTCAGTGTCTGGAAGTTTCGTTGGCAGTATTATTGAAACTGGAGTGAGCTTAGTCCATTCTTTTGATGGTATATCACTGTGAGTTGTCAGAATTGTTCTAACGATTCTTTCAACCTCTTCATCATATCCTTTACAAGGTAAATTTGTACAGCTAGAACAACTTCTCTCTATGCATTGTTCTGGTGTTTTGCATTGCAATTGAAAATCTAGATATGGCTCATTAAGGTAATATGCCTTTTCAACCAGATTGTTTTTCGGATCTACTATTTCAGTATAGTATGATGTAAATGTCTTTTCAGTTAGCGTGAAATCTAATTCTATTGGGTGCCATGACTCAACTATTATTTCGTCGCTGTATATATCTTTCTCGTCTTCATTGGTAAGGTGATTATTGTTTATAGATACAATCGATTTATTCTCATCAAGATGCGATCTTAAATCGCTTACCTTTAGCTGCTTTCCAGTTATTGATTTGACACAAAGCGCTATAACAGCCTGGTCAACTAAAGATTCCCGCAATTCGTCGAAAGGAGATTTAATCACTTTTCGGGTTTTGGGTGACTTTGCTTTTGTTGTTATGTCCTGTGCTTTCGACATTTTCAGTATCTCCTTAAATCCCCGAAAAATCTGAACTTCAAAATTAAAGCAATTAGTGTGTTTGTTAAGTTATAGAACTCAAAGAATAATTTACAGGCACAGGGGCGGAGATGGAACAAATTAGATTGAGCATGACCGAAATTATGGCCTTTCCAATGAGTGAAGAGAGACAAGTTTTGGTACGGTTTCACAAGCATCCATATTTACTGATGAAAGTTGGTAAGAAACGGAAGAGCTTCTATGTCGACTTCTGGCATCGGAATCAGCACTACCAACGCAAACTGGGGGTATTCCCAGCGATGACAGTGGATGCATTTGTGCGTGAAGGCGAGCAAATCTATCGCGAGGTTTTGGGGGGCGGGGTTCTGTCAACGAAACTGACACTGTCTGCATTTTTCATCAGTATCTACGGACCGATCATCAAGATGAAGAATCGCAGTTATCGTGATGACGTTGAACGCTTCAAGAATCATGTGCATCCTGTATTGGGCGCAATCCCGATGGCAGATATTCGCTCCATTCAACTGGAGCAACTATTTAACAAGCTTGCTTCATCAATGGCTCCGGCAACAGTGAATCACGTCCGCGCCTTGTTGCATCGGATGTATGAAGTTGCCATCCGGCATGATTACGTGAATACCAATCCGGTGAAGAAAACTGATCGCTTCAAAGTAGACAACGTGGTTAATCGGATAATGACACCGCAGGAAACAGAACGCTTCATCGAAGAGTGTATGAAAGAGACTAACAATCCGTCGGTGATGGCGTTGCTATTTGCACTACTGACAAGTCCAAGGATAGGCAATATCTGTGAGCTGAAGTGGTCCCAGGTGTCGTTCACAGAAGAGACCATACTGCTTGAACATACCAAGTCAGGTAAAAAATTACTGGTCCCTTTATCTGATGAATCAAACGTGATTTTACATCTGAGGATGGAGTTTCGAACTGGCGAGTATGTGTTTTCGAAAGACCCTGCAGGACAAATCCCTATCAGCTACCCGAGAAGTGTATTTACCCGTATCTGCAAACAGGCTGGCATTTCTACAACTGGAGCTCTGCACTCCGGAAGAGAGGGATTTCCTGCAACCCCATTGACCATTCACTGCTTGCGCAAGACCAATTCATCCCGGTTATTGCAAACCCATAACGACATTTATATGTGTAAAGAGTTGCTTGGACACAGTGATATCAAGGTCACTGAGCGTTATTCGTTCTATCTCCCGCAACAGTTTAAAGATGCAGTACAAGGAATATTTCAATTACCATCACACAACTTAGAGCAAAAAAAATGAATTAGAAAAGAATGACATAAGTTGAGGCGAGGGATCAGTAGAAATCCTTAATCCCCGAAAAATCATAGTTCCGACCTGCTCGAACAGCCTCGAATGAAGACAATCACCTCGTCCCCAGAGACCAAAGAACTCTGGATAAGACACGGTGATTTTTTTTTGCTCGTTTTTAGGGGGTGGTGATGGAAGTGCAGAACGTGATCATGACGAAAGAAGATATCGCAAAGCGGTACGGCATTTCGTTGTCGAGCGTTAACACACTCTGTTCTCGCAACCCTGAAGCATTACCTCGTTTTTTTAAGTTGGGTAACGCAAAGAATTCACCGGTGCGGTTCCGGCTGACTGATGTGCTTGCTTTTGAGGAAGCTCAGGTTGCACGTCAGGACGCTAATAACAATCAAGTTCGTCGGACCGATGACGGTTACGACTTTTCAACTATTTAAGCGAGAAATGATATGAAATCTGAAAGAAATTTACAAGCTGTTGATGCTGGCAAAGCACAAGTAAACACTTCTGAAGCTGGCGCAGACGCGTCGAATCACGGCGCTGAAGTGACCAACGGTCAATCTGATGTCACTGCTGGCCAAGAGTCTATTGCAGATAAAGGCGTGGGCCAAAACAACAATGCAGATGCTTCAACGGCTGAAGCTGAAAAAGACCAACCTATTGCGGAACAGCCTGTTTCTGATGTTCAAAATGGTGATGTCGGAAACTCATCACAGACGGATACTCAAGGTGAAAAAACGGCCCCTCCGGCTCAACCGCAAGTGCCACAGACTCAGACTAATGGTGATGCCGGTCAGAAGGTTGGTAATACTCCAGCAAAAAAGGAAATCATCGACAAGGTATGGATGTCGATGCCAATGGTGAATGAAATTCAACTCAATGCACCTAAACACGCTATCTCAACCCCTTTGGGTTTAATGTTTGTGTCAAAAGAAGACACTGCGCCTGTTCAATATGACGGCGCAATTATTATCTTCGGCCCTGAAAAAAATAAAAAGGGGAAACAAAATATCAGGCTGTATATGAAGCCAAGCGATCCGGCAGATTATCCAGAGTTGTTTGGACGTGTGGTTATGGCGTTTGCATGTGCAATAGCAGGCAATCAAGTGCCTCAATTGCCTTGGGAAAAAGTCGGGACACTTTACACCAGTTTTTAATTTGCTTTAACCGCCCCCGATAGTCGGCGTCGACTATCGGTTTTTTTACGCCAAAAATTTGGAAAAGGTACAAAAAATGAACAATTTTAAGCTATCAGAAGTTGCGGAACATGACGATTCTGCTCTGTACGGTGTATATCAGACAAGTGATGAAGAATTACCTGACTTCAACGAACTAATTCGCTCAGTTTTCGGTGATGAGACTGAAGAAGAGAACTCCGAATACCAACCACGTTTTACTCCAGTTAGTATGGACAGCCCAATCGTTGCGATTGATACCGAGTACACCTACTGCCCAGAAACCAACAGTAATAAAGTGCACTGTTATTCCTTTGCCGTGGGTGTTTCAGAGGAAAAATTTACGACTGGAATCATCTATCCCAAAACAGGGTTAAAAGAAGACCGAATTGAAAATGAACTACTGCTGGCTGCAGCATTACAAAAAGCACTTGATGAGAAAATCATCAGGAAATGGCCTGATGGTGTATTTGAAGTCGGTCATTTCATTCGTGCAGACATCACAAACACGAAAGATTATTCATCAGTTGCAAAGGGTGTCATGCAGGCCATTCGTAAAACAATCGTCAGTAGTGAACCATACGGCATTGACTTAGACAAACACCTGTCAAAAGGTGGCCGTCACGACGTGGTTACGATCAACTGTAAGAGCAACAGAAAGCGCGAACTTAGTGTTGAAATTAGAGACACGATGTTAGTCGCACCAGCTGGTAAAAGTCTTAAAGATGTTGGTGAGTCATTGGGTGTTCCAAAACTGGAAATCCCTGCTCCGTATTCAATTGAGCGGATGGATGTATTTCTAGCGGAACAACCAGCCTTATTCGAAGCGTATGCAATCAATGATGCGGTAATAAGTATGATGCATATGTTCAGGTTTATTAGGTTCTGCGGACAGTTAGGACTTAAACACGTTCCGCATACCATCGGTTCGCTAGCTGTTAGTTCATTCAAACTTACGATTGATTCGAAGATTAACGATCTTTTCGGAAGTGAAAACTATAGTAAAACAGTCTGGAATGCATCTCAGACAACAAGTAGTGCCTACAGTCGACCAGTTACACATCGTGGAACCGTACCTAGTGCATATCGTGCGCTGCATGAAGACCTTGCGATTCGCTGTTACCACGGTGGTAGGAATGAATGTTACTGGACTGGACCCACAGATATGGATGTCTGGAACGACTTTGATTTGAAATCCTGTTATACGGCAGCTTCTGCTGCAATCAAGCCAATCGACTATGCCAATTATCGGACGTCACAAAACCCATCTGACTTTTGCGGTGATTTTCCAAGTTTCGCAATGGTGAAATTTGAATTTCCTGAAGGCATGATGTTTCCATCATTGCCTGTTCGGACCGAGAACTACGGCTTGTGTTATCCGCGACAAGGTCAGACTTACTGTACTGGTTCTGAGATAGAAGTTGCGTTAGCTCAAGGTGCTTCAATTGAAATCTTAATTGGAGTGATATTCGATTGGGTAAAAGACTCAAAGCCGATTTTTGTGGATTTCATGACGAATATTAGAAATCAACGAAACGCATCGGTTAAGGGTAGCTTTGAAGAAAAGCTTTGGAAGGAAATTGGCAACTCGCTTTACGGCAAAATGGCACAAGGTCTGGTGGGGAAAACTGCATTTGATGTGCAAAAAGGGATCAGTAGCAAAGTCCCAGCATCGCTCATCACTAACCCGTACTTTGCAGCTCATATCACAGGGTTGGCCAGGGCAGTTCTTTCTGAAATCCTGGCACGTTTACCACATGACAAGATAGTCGTTAGTGCGACTACCGATGGCTTTTTGACGAATGCAACATTGGGTGAAGTTGACCTGTCAGGACCTTTATGCCAACGATTTCTGGAAAAGCTCAAGTTGATAGACCCTACCAGCACCTGCATTTTAGAGCTTAAGCACGCTGCCCGACAGCTTCTGGTCATTAAGACGCGTGGACAAGTTACCGCAGTGCGTTTAGAAGGTGAGCCACCTGTTACTGCAAAAGCAAACGTGCAAGTACCCCGTAATGTCCCTGATGCAAACGACTACATGGTTGATTTGTACCTTGAAAGGAAAGTTAGACAAAAATTTAAAAGTAGTCGTTTAACATCGACCCGTGAACAGCTGCTCAATGACTGCGATATGGTCAACATCGATAGCGAACAATTTTTAAACCTGGAGCCTGACTTTAAGCGTGAGCTTTGCAAGCCTCGTTTGATTTCAGTCAAAGGCATGGAACATATCGCGTTGGCGAGCTTACCACATCGAACAGTTAACGACTTCCTGCGCGTGCGCAGAGCTGCTGATGTTTGGCGTCAAACAGGAACATTAAAAACGCTGTCTGACTGGGACTTTCTGTCTGACCGCATCGATTTAGAACAAGCTAAAACACATGCTGACTCAGCTCATTTCAGAATAAACGAAGGTGAAACTTCAGGTACGTTGTTGCTGCGGATGTTCTTCCGGGTCTTTACTCGGAATGGATTAGGTCTGGAATCTCGGATGAGTGCGCGTTTATTGGCTGAGTTACTGGCTGATGCAGGTGTTGAAGTTAAAGCTTCCAATATTTCAGCGTCAAAGAAAGCTAAAATGGTGTTAGGTGCTGTCCCTGTTAATTCACGTAGTATCAGCATGCTGGCGATAATTTTGAAAAACGTGGGACCGTTTGATTACCATGAGTTGTTTGCAGTTCGTAAGCGCCACCTGATTGACGATATGCTGGCGGAGCATGGGGTCAGAATAGCGCCGAAGTAGCCCCAAAATGGCCCCATTCGACCGAACATAAAATTAGAGCGACCAACCGGTCGCTTTTTTTATGGGAGTAACAACCATGAATCTTGGCATTCTGGGTATTAAAGGGGGTACTGGTAAGACAACGATAGCTAAATGCTTTGCTGCTCGTTACGATTATCCCTACATCACAAATGATTTGGTCGGGCGCTGGGAGCCCAAGTACCAGCAAATAGAAGCAAAATTAAAGCGCATTCCTGCTGCACTTTGCCGCTCTAGTCAGACCGTTTACGACTTTGGTGCTATGTCTACGAATATAGATCCAAAAGTTGCACACCTCGCAAGTCTTACTCATGTCTTCGTGTTACCTACAAAAGTTGACTATGACTCGCTGATGGCCGTGATTGAGACATACAAACTGGTAAAACCGATTGGCAAGCCGATTGTGATTGTTATCAATGACGTTTTCAAAGATGCCAGCTATTCCAGTGCTGTCGCCATGTTGCGTAATGAGCTTGGTCAGAACATCATCATAAAGCGGATTAACCGGACTACTTTGGCTCACAGGCTTTGTGAGGATGGAATCGACTGGCTTGCCAACATCCATCATGACAAAGGTACCAAGGTTCTGAAAAAGACCTGGAGCAACATCTGTGTTGTTTTAGAAGAAATCCATCAAATTGCGGAGCGGCACTATGAAGCTACAAACGCTCGCTGAGCTTGAACACAGCTTGGGCGGTAGAAAGGCGTCAGGGCCACGTAAAACACGCATAGCGTTCTATCTGGACGCAGATTGCGTGGCTTTACTGAAGCTTTGTGCAGAGCGGCAACGAGTACCAATCAGTGATTACGTCAGACGACTGGTTCTGCAGTCTATTCAGCAAGTTGGAGCTAATCAATGCTCTGGGTAAGACTGCAGGTTTACCTCAATTACAGACCTGTAAACGAGGGTTTATTTATTCGTTTACAGGTGATACTGTCATATAAATATTTCCCGATATTGAACACGTACCAAAACGCCTTAGTGCGTTTTGGGCGTTAGTTCTGCAAGCTGAAGGTGATGATTTTGTTATGTATTACAGAGGCTTATAGCGATTTCGAATTAAGCGTATTGGGGTAAGATATTTATTTGATTCAAAACTAAAATTGGTACATGATAATAATTCATTGAATTAAATATCTATTTATTCAATGCCTGCGTTACTAAGTGACTTGGAACTGGTAACGCATCCTGTGAACTCACAATGGAACTGGTTGAGCTCTGAAGACGGATTTTCATTGATATCCCCGCATCTAAACTGCGCAGATTAATTGGAAATGGTTGCTTTCGGGTTCAACTTCTCCATCTTCTGGGTTGTTATTTTATAAATAGATTTGAATTACATATCTGATGTATTTGAAATATTAATTTCATCTTGCACTTCAAATTTATTTAATCACATTGATTATTTTTTGAGGAAACAAATTATGGGTTATTGGAAAATGCTTGCGGGTGCAGCAATTGGTGTTGGTGCTATAGCCGCGGCGCCGTTTACTGGTGGTGGTTCTGTTTTAGGCGCGGCTACTTTGCTCGGTTCTTTGAGTGGTGCAGGTGCATTGGCTGCTGGTGCTGGTGTTGCAGGTGCCGCAGCAGGTGCTGCGTTGGCAAAAAAAGATGAAAAGAAATACGACAATGCCAGAAAAGAAGGCTATCAAGAAGCTGCAGCCGAATATTCCCTCCAGATGGTTGAATTTCAAGTAAAACTAACTGAAATGATGACTGATATTGCCAATAGAGAGCAGTTTATCGTGACTGCATTTGCTCTTGGCATTTGTTGTGCGTATGCAGATGGACGTATTTGCAATACGGAATTGGACGAGCTTGATTACCTTGTTTCTGGTATTGGTACTAGCGAAATGCTTTCATCATCTACAAAAAAACAAATTATGACAATGAAAATGTATCCACCAAAACTAGTTGATGTCTGGGCTTTGATGCGAAAACATAATTTTGACACTAAGCAGCATATCGAAATGTTTAGCACAATTGTCGAACTTGTTGTTCATGCAGACGAGATGGAAACACCAGAGGAAAGAGAGTTTATTGAAAGATGGAATAGTCTTTCGGCACATGCGGCATAGGAGGATAAGCATGAGTTCAGCTAAAGAGCATAAATTAAGATTAGAAAAAATACGGAAATTACAAAACACTCAGAAGCTTAAACCAGTTGCAACTCATGCTGTGCTAGAGAAATATTCAACTGAAGCAGTTGACCTGAGTTTTATTGAAAAAAACGATGTTCACAAAGCCTATACAGATAGAATCAAAGGCTTTGATCTAAACGTTTCAAAAGAAGAATCAATGGCTTTGCTTGAGAGTATAAACTCTGGTAGTGCAGTAGATAATATTCTTGAACCTGTATTTTTAAGCCTGTTTGATGGTGCGATGCGAGCATTTAAAATAGGCACTAAGCAAGGTATTACAGCATCTCGGTTGTATAATGAATGTAAGACCTTTAGCTATGAAGCCCCTTCTAAAAGCATACCACTCGATAGTTACACCGAATCAATTAATGAGCGTGAAAACATTAGGCGATTTGGTGAGCAGTCAAGCTTCAGTAATGGTTCAATGACCCGTGGTGAAGAGACATTAAACATGCGTGATGGTACGAAAATGGACGAGGTCAAAGACAACCATTTTCAAGGTAACCTCCGAGCTGAAGACGGTTATGGTGGACCTGAGGTATACCAATTTAAGAAGCATGCAAAAAGTGAGGGGACGCCGACTTCTGCCGGGGAAGTTGAGCATATTAATTCATGCGCTGATATTTGCAATCAACTGAAAGATAATAAAGCTTTAAATATTCAAGATATAAAAGATATCTTGAATGATAAAAATAATCTATTAGTCACCAGTATGCAAAATAATAGAGGCGCTAAAATTGGAAAGTTTGATAAAACTAGTGCAGATCTTCAAAAGGAAATTGAACAAGGTTTTGTTCTCGATAGCAAAGGAAAAAAGCATGTGCTTTCCGAGAAGGAAATAAAAACACGGAAAAATATGATTGGTAAAATGGCTGAAGCTAAAAAAAGTATAGATTCAGCAACAAACTCGACCGTGATGAAAAATATTGTTAATGATCGAGACGTACAAAAACGTTTAGCTACAGATGCCAAGGATGCTGCAGCAAGTCAATCTATTGGAGAAGTTGTAATTTTTATGGTTAAGCCACTTTATTACGAACTTCGAGATTGCTTCATTAATGGTATCGAAGAAGGTGTAAAGGGTGACAGTTTTAAGTCTGCATTAGCAATCCGATTCGGACGGATGAAAGAGTATATCTTGCAGAAAGCCGCAACATTACTCAAAGATGGGTTGATGAATTTCTTTAAGAATTTTTTAGTAATGCTTCTTGAAGGTATTGTTAATTGTTTTGTTGGTATATTCAAGCAAGTTGCCAGAATGGTCAAAGAAGGGTTTAAGATTCTCCTTCAGATCGCTCCGATTTTGAGAGACAACAATAAAAGCGCAGCCGAGAAGGGCGATGCTGTACTTAAACTGATCGCAAGCTCACTAACCATCTTCGCGAGTCTTGGAATCGAGAGTTGGCTCAATAGCTTAGGTTTAGGCGAACCTTGGTCAATTATTGTCTCGTCAATTCTGACAGCTGTACTGACAGCCCTTACTATGTATCTACTTGATAAATTGGATTTATTTGGGGTAAACCAAGCTAAAAGATTCCAGCGAATTGATGAGATACTCAATCTGAAAATTGAAAGTAGTCAGGATGAAATGTTCGAAATGGTTAAGATGCTTACTTGATTCTAATCCGGTGCTTCAGCATTCAGAACGAACCGAATACCTAAACCGGTTAGGAAGGATGCTGAGGCATGTTAACACGTTTTTTAATGATTACGTCCGCGTCAGCAGATACTCAATAAACTTGTTTTTATCAAGCATTACTTGCAATTACTTGGAACCGGGCGCAAATGCAAACGCCCAAAATGAAGCTGAAAATGTCACTACTTATCAATACTTTACATTACTCTATAACGACGGATAACTGATTCAAAATCCGCCGGGGAAACCCGTGTCGGTTCGAGTCCGACCCTAGGCACCAAATATTCTTCGACGCTTTAATAGTAACCGTTCATTCTACGCCGTCTTCCAGCCCTAATTCCCGCGCGATAATCTGAACTCCTGAATTTTACAGGAGAACGATCATGGCAAGAATTCATCGCAGCGCCGCCCAGTGGCAATATTTTAT
>Ga0247722_10001255_pt1 | contig 14236 bp, 15 predicted proteins | sample MSEWelMarce3H_FC_FD_189094 | JGI IMG/M metagenome (GOLD analysis project Ga0247722, IMG submission 189094) | Subsurface sediment microbial communities from gas well in West Virginia, United States - MSEEL Well Study Marcellus 3H_FC | ecosystem: Environmental > Terrestrial > Deep subsurface >... | reverse complement strand
TTTTTACACTCAACTATTTTATTGTTATTATCTAAATATCCAATTAGTTCTACTTTTATATTGCCTGTTGAACGAAATTCAATTTTTACTTTCAGTAAAGAATTGTCTATCAAGAAACAAGAGGCTGTTGATCATTTTCATGCCATGACAGGCAAAAATCAAATTGACCGTTTTGACTTATTATTCAAAAAAACAACAAGATATCCGCTTGCCATAAAAGATGGGTTGATGATAGCAGAAGATTTGGCAGAAACCAAAAAAAATAAAAGTCCTTTTTATGATTTAGGTATCGAAATAGAAACAGAGTTATTGCATGGAAAGGTAATCATTTCAAGTGAAGGCGAGATTCAATTTGAACCAGAAAAAGCAAAGAAAAGATTTTTGCCTATTCACATGACGGCATCAATTATTAAATCTTTGGCAAGCTTGGTAATTTATCTAAAACATATTGCCAAAAAGAATGATTTAATTATCATTGATGAACCCGAAATAAACCTTCATCCCGACAATCAAATTATTCTAACACGATTATTTGCACGATTAATAAATAAAGGTTTTAGATTATTAATAAGCACTCACAGTGATTATATAGTTAGAGAAATTAATAATTTAATTATGCTTTCTTCCAAAAAAGAAGAAGTTCTAAAACTCAAAAATACTTTTGGGTATAATGACGAAGAATACATCAATCATGATGATATTGAAGTGCATTTTTTTGATTATCCAAAAAAGAAAACAGGCAACAAACAAGTAATAATTGAAAAATTAGAAATTTTGTCTAGTGGTTTTGAAATCCCTTCAGTAAATAAAACCATTGAAGAGCAAAACGAAATTGCAGAAGAATTGTTTTATGCATTAGAATACGCAGATAATGATGAGTAATTTAGAACGATTGTCAAATATTTTAGATGACTTTTTTAAAGAGGAAACAATATCTAAATTGCAAGAACCAAAAGAGAAAATGGCAATAGATTTTATTTCAGATAAACAAAAATTTTTAAGTTTTTCTTTTGATAAACATCCTTTGCCTAAAAATGATTTTCCAAAAGGTATTTTCCCTTTTTTTAACAGAGGTACTGGAAAAGTAACTTCATTTTGTGATTACATTATTTTTACAGAAAAAGCCGGAACTCTTTATGTTTTATTAATTGAATTGAAAAGCGGGAAAGATAATGTAATCAAACAACTTGAAGCTGGTAGATGTTTTGCTGAATATATAATTTCAACACTCAACAGAGTATATAATCTGAACATTTCGCCTCAAATCCGCAAAATTTCAATTAGAAAAACTCATATAACTCCAAAACCACAACAAAGAAAAAAAATTGATTATATAGATAATCTACACACTTTTCGTGATTCAAAATTTTGGTTAAAAAAATATTTGGATTAACTTATGAAATACTCAAACATCCGAGAAGAAGAACTAAAAAACAAAGTTGGAGCTGATTGGTTCAAAGGCTTTGATACTACTGAAATTTTAGGGAATATCGATTTTACGGTGTTTCCGAAGCAAGATAATTTATTTGGACGAACGCCTTTGCTGTGGGCGGAAGCCAAAACGGGTAACTTTGATGTGTCCACTATGTTTGTGCAGCTTATTTTAACCATTGGAAAAGCCCGAACGTTTGACAAAACCATGCCGCCTGCGTTTTTGGGTGCGTTTGATTTTAAGAAAATTGCCTTTGTGCCTTATATCAATATTTCGGATATTTTTTATCTTAATGATTTCAATTGGAATGTAACGCCTAGCAACCACGAAACGAAAGAATTTCAACTCATTAAAACCCGAATTGAAGCGATTCTGAATCAAAATACCTACGTGTATGAGTATGAAAAGGACGCAAAAGAGTTACAAGCCTTCATCAAAAATAACGTTGCCAAAGCCTCTACAACCAGCAAATTAAAAATTGACAAAAATAATTTTATCCCTATTTATTTGAGATGGCTCGAAGTGATAAAACCCAACATTGATGTGAACTGGGACGATCTGAAAAAGGTAAATATAATGGACTCCGATTTTTACCTTGCCGATTTGTTTGTGGACGACAAAGACACGCAAAACATTGACGATGATGTTACCATACGTGACAATTTGTTTGTAGTGTTCAACAAACAAGGGTACAAAATTGCCAAAGAGAACGTAAACCAAATAATGGATTACAGCATCAATTTAAAAAACAAAGAAACCTACCAACAGTTTTGGAAACGCTATAAGCGCCCACCGCTCAAGGAGTTTCAAGATTATATTATTGAACGCAGGGATTTGTTAGTGCCGCAAGACATAAGAGAACGAAAAGGTGCTTTTTTTACGCCCCGCATTTGGGTAGAACTTTCGCAAAAATACCTCACCGATTATTTGGGCGAAAACTGGCAAGAGGACTATTATATTTGGGATTGTGCCGCAGGAACAGGTAATCTTTTGGCGGGATTGACCAACAAATACCACATTTATGCCAGCACGCTTGACCAAGCCGATGTAAACGTAATCCACGAACGCATTGACCACGGTGCCAACCTATTGAAAAACAACGTATTTCAGTTTGATTTTTTGAATGATGAATTTACCAAACTGCCACAGAGTTTGCAAGACATTATTAATGATGAAGAAAAACGCAAGAAGTTGGTGGTGTATATTAATCCGCCGTATGCGGAGGCAACATCAGCTAAAACTGTAACAGGAACAGGTGAAAATAAAGGCGGTGTTACAACTCAGTTTAAAATTAATGAAGTATTAAAACCTAAAATTGGTAATGCCTCAAATGAGATATTTGCTTTGTTTATGGCGAATATGTATGAAAAAATACCTGGTTGTATTTTAGGTCAATTTTCAAAAATGAAATTTGTAAATGGTTCTAATTTTAAAAAGTTTAAAGACTTCTTTTTGGCTGAATATGTAAATGGATTCATTGTTCCAGCTGAAACGTTTGACAATGTAAAAGGAAAATTTCCGATTGGTTTTACGATTTGGAATACAGCAGTAAAAACTAAAATAAATACGATTCAAACTGATGTTTATGAAAAAAAAGGTAATTTCAATGGAACTAAAAACTTTTATGGAAACCTTCCCCAAAACATTAATAAATGGATTAAAATTTCTGATGATGTAAATGATAATAATTTAATTGGGTTGATAGTAAGTACTGCGCCTGATTTTCAGCATGATAATCAATTATGCATTCTTTCAAAGCAACAAAAGAGATATTGTTTTAATATAAACAACTCTAATTTAATCAATACCGTAATTTATTTTTCAGTTAGAAATTGTATAGAAGGAAAATGGTTAAATGACAGAGATCAATATACTTTCCCAAATAACGGTTGGCAAACTGATAAAGAGTTTCAAAATGATTGTTTAGCTTATTCTTTATTTCATGGTCAAAATAAAATTATAAGCAGCGAAGGTACCAACCACTGGATTCCCTTTACGGAGTACGAAGTGAATGCGCAAGCCAAGTTTGCTAGTAATTTCATGACTGATTTTATCAAAGGGAAAATAAAGCAAGAAGTAGAAACTGTTACTATTTTTACGATAGTTTCTGAACCAATGGAGCATTATGAAGTTCCTTTAAAATTCTCTGAAGAAGCAAAGTCTGTTTTCGATGCGGGTCGTGAACTTTGGAAATATTACCACAAAACCATTCCGCACAATGCTCCTGCTTCGGGTGCTGGTGGGCTTAATGCCAGTTTATATGACATTCGCGAATACTTCCAAGGCAGAAACGACAAAGGCAGAATGAACACTAAAAGCGAGGATGCAACGTATATGACTTTAATTGGCGAACTTCGATCTAAACTAGCTATTCTCGCCGATAAAATAAAACCAAAAGTGTATGAATATGGTTTTTTAAAACAGTAAATAGCACTTTTATCAATAGGATTTTTGCAAGTATAAAACCTAATATTCAATTAAAAACCAAACGTTCTATTTTGCACCCTGCGTGAGGGATGGGAGCGGCATCTCCTGATGGATAAAAACAAGGGCTTTGCCCGTAGCTTTTTACTAATCGGGAATATAGCGGACAGCCCGGCCCTTGTGGCACGCCCAAAAAATAAAAAAACCCCAATTCAAAGCGAATTGAGGTTTTTATTTGGTATTTTTAGAAAAATTATCCTAAAGAAACTCTGCTAAATCCAGTAACAGTTAAGTTAGCCTCAACTGATTTGATATAAGCAGCAACACTCATAGATGAATCTTTAATATAATCTTGGTTTACTAAAGTATTATCTTTGTAGAAACGTTGGATTTTACCTTTAGAAATGTTATCTAACATTGCTTCAGGTTTTCCTTCTGCTCTTAATTGTTCTTTAGCAATTTCGATTTCTTTTTCGATGATTGCTGCATCCACACCCGCTTCATTTAAAGCGATTGGGTTCATAGCAGCAGCTTGCATTGCAACGTTTTTAGCAGCTTCGTCAGCTCCAGCAACATTAGCAGATAAAGCCACTAAAGTAGCGATTTTTCCAGCGTGAATATACGATCCAACGAATGCACCTTCTAATCTTTCAAACGAACCTACTTCGATTTTTTCACCGATAACACCAGTTTGCTCAATTAATTTTTCAGCAACTGTAATCCCACCAAAGTCAGAAGCTAATAATTCTTCTTTCGTAGCGAAATTTAAAGCTTGATTAGCTAAATCAGTAGCTAATTTAACGAAAGATTCATTTTTACCAACGAAGTCAGTTTCACAGTTCAAAGTGATTGCTACACCAGCAGTGTTCTCAGCATTGATAACAGCGATAGCTGCACCTTCTGTTGATTCTCTATCGGAACGGTTTGCAGCCACTTTTTGACCTTTTTTTCTAAGGTTTTCGATTGCTAAATCAAAATCGCCTTCCGCTTCAACTAAAGCTTTTTTGCAATCCATCATTCCAGCACCGGTGATTGTTCTTAATTTATTTACGTCTGCAGCAGTAATATTTGCCATTTTTTTTTTAATTTAAAGATTTAAAGATTGAAAAGATTGAAAAATTTATAGACCTAAATTATTAATTGCTATAATCAATAATTTTTAAATCTTTAAACAATTCAATCTTTAAATTTGGTTTTATGCTTCAGTTGCAGGAGCTTCAGTAGCTTCAACCTCTTTAGCTGTAACTTCTTCTTTTTCAACTTTTCTATCAGAAAGACCTTCTACAAGAGCAGCGGTTACTAAAGATAAAATTTTGTCAATTGATTTAGAAGCATCATCATTAGCAGGGATAACGAAATCAATTGGACGTGGGTCCGAATTCGTATCAACCATTGCGAAAACTGGAATGTTTAATTTTTGAGCTTCTTTAATTGCAATATGCTCAGCTTTAACGTCCACTACAAAAAGAGCTGCTGGAAGTCTAGACATATCAGCAATAGAACCTAAGTTTTTCTCTAATTTTGCACGTAAACGATCTACTTGCAATCTTTCTTTTTTAGATAAAGTTAAGAAAGTACCATCTTTTTTCATTCTATCAATAGAAGCCATTTTTTTAACAGCTTTACGGATAGTAACGAAGTTTGTTAACATACCACCTGGCCATCTTTCAGTGATGTAGGGCATGTTACAAGCTGCTGCTTTTTCAGCAACGATGTCTTTCGCTTGTTTTTTGGTAGCAACGAATAATACTTTTCTACCAGATGCAGCAATTTTTTTCAAAGCTTCATTCGCTTCTTCAATTTTAGCTGCAGTTTTATATAGGTTAATGATATGAATACCATTACGTTCCATATAAATGTAAGGAGCCATGTTTGGGTCCCATTTACGAGTCATGTGTCCGAAATGTACACCTGCTTCTAATAACTCTTTAACGTCAATTTTGTTTGCCATTGTGTAATAGTTTACGTTCCGTGATTAGCAATGCGTCACCTTTTTCGCTTTAAGCTTTTGCTTTAAGACTTTGTACTGCATTTCGATGCTAAACTAATTCCCTTTTTACAAGGAATATCGACAACTGTGTTTTTAATTCAATTTTAATTGTAAAAATAATGTTGAAAAAATATTCTGAAATAAATCGAATATTAACGTTTCGAGAATTGGAATCTCTTACGTGCTTTTTTCTGACCGAATTTTTTACGTTCTACCATTCTTGGATCTCTTGTTAGTAATCCTTCTGGTTTTAAGATAGCTCTGTTTTCAGCTTCTACTTCACACATTGCTCTTGCAATAGCCATTCTCACAGCTTCTGCTTGCCCTGTTGAACCTCCACCATATACATTTACTTTCACATCAAAGTTAGTTGCATTTTCTGTCATAGACATTGGTTGCATTACTTTGTACTGTAAAGTTGCAGTTGGGAAGTAATTTGTAAATTCTCTTTTGTTTACCGTGATTTTTCCTGTTCCTTCTGAAACATAAACACGTGCAACGGCACATTTTCTTCTACCGATTTTGTGAATAACTCCCATTACTTAAGATCGTTTAGGTTAACGGTTTTAGGTGTTTGAGCGGCATGTTTGTGCTCTGAACCTACATATACATTTAAATTTCGGAATAATTCAGCACCTAATTTGTTTTTAGGTAACATTCCTTTGATAGCTTTTTCTACTAGTAATGCAGGGTTTTTTTGTTGCAATACTCTAGCAGTTAAACTTCTTTGACCTCCTGGGTAACCTGTGTGTCTGATGTACGTTTTGTCATCTAACTTGTTACCAGTAAGGTTGATTTTTTCTGCGTTGATAACAATTACGTTATCCCCACAATCAACGTGCGGTGTATAACTTGGCTTGTATTTACCTCTTAAAAGCATTGCTACTTTTGTAGATAAACGACCTAAGTTATGCCCTTCAGCGTCCACAACAATCCACTGCTTGTCTGCAGTTGCTTTGTTGGCTGATACTGTTTTGTAGCTTAATGTGTTCACAATAATTAATTTAAATTAAACATTCCATTCCCAATAAAGGGAGTGCAAAAGTACAACTATTTATTAGATTTGCAACAACAACAGCAAAAATATTATCCACAAATTAAAAAATATTATTTTTTTTCTTTTTTTTTAGTGTTTTATAAGAAAAAATAGGTACTTTTACTTTTTTAAATCTATCAAATGAAATCAAAAGCCACCCTAAAACAAATTGCAAAAGAATTTGAAGTTTCTATTTCAACCGTTTCTAAAGCCTTAAGTGATAGCCCAGAAATTAGTGAAGCTACTAAAACAAAAATTCAGGAATATGCAAAATTGCAAAATTATAAGCCGAATAGTATCGCTAAAAATTTAAAAAATCAACGTACTAATACTATAGGTGTGATTATTCCTAATATTTTAAATCCTTTTTTTGCTAAAGTTTTTAGTGGTATTGAGAAAGAAGCTGTTTCTAGAGGTTATAATGTAATTACTGGGATTTCAAATGAATCGTTTCAAAAGGAAGTACAAGTAATGGATATGTTAAATAATGGCACAATTGATGGTTTCATTGTTTCAGTTGCTGAAGAAACACAAGCCTTAAAATCATATCAACACTTTAAAGATATTATTAATAGTGGCACTCCAATTGTTATGTTTGATAGAGTAGCGGACCAAATTGTGTGTGATAAAGTTGTGGTTGATGATTTTGAATCGTCTTTTGAAGCCACCAAACATTTAATAGCTTTAGGCTGTAAACGTATTGCTTTACTCTCCACAATTGATAATTTAAGTGTTGGAAAACTAAGGGTTCAAGGGTATCAAAAAGCATTGGAACTAAACAAAATTCCTGAAAATTCTTCTTTATTAATTTTAGAAAACAATTTGGAATTATTTGATGAAAAATTGCAAAAATTACTTGAAAATAAAGAACTTGATGCCATTTTTGCATTAGATGAACACGCTTCAACTATGGCTATGAAGTTTGCCTTGAAAAAAGGAATTTCGATCCCAAATGATTTACAGATAATTGGCTTTGCTGATGGTGTTTGGTCCAGAAGATTAACCCCAAGTTTATCCACCGTGAGTCAGCATGCCCCTGAAATTGGAACGAAAGCCGCAGCATTATTGATTAATAAATTAACAACATTTGACGAATTTTACGAACATAAAACCACAATTATCAAAACAGAATTACGGCAAAGAGAATCCACAAAAAAGTTATAAATTATAAAAAAATATTATGTTGTTACTATTTTTTCTATATTTGCCAAACATTTTTTAAATCCATTTCCTAATTTTTTATTAATCCCATAGTTTAAATGTTTTCTAAATGAAGAAATTTTTGTTTTTTATATTTATTAGTTGTAATATTGTTCTATACGCTCAATCAGCAACTGTTTTTGAAGTTGCGCGTCGTGGTTCATTAGAAGATATTAAAAAACTATATAATCAAAATCAAGCTATAATTGATAGTGTTGATGAAAACAACTCTAGTCCTTTACAGCTAGCTTGTTATAGAGGGAATTTAGAAGTTGCTACGTTTTTAATCCAACATGTAAAAAACATAGATTATACTTCGGATATGGGTTCTGCATTAATGGCAGCGACTTATAAAAATCAAATTGAATTGGTGAGACTATTGTTAGAAAAAAATGCGAACCCAAATATAACAGATGTTAACGGAATAACAGCTTTGATGCTTGCGGTTCAATTTAAAAATTTCGAAGCCATTAACTTGTTGTTAAATTACAAGGCCGATAAATCACTTAAAGACCATAAAGGAATAACCGCTTTTGAATATGCGATTGCCTCTAAAAATGAACAATTAATTAACCTTTTAAATAAATAGAACATGAAGAAAATTACACTTTTTACTTTTTTAATCGCTAGTTTTACTAGTTTTTCACAACAAAAATCTACGGGAGTTGTCTCTTTGACAAGTAATATGACCGTGAAATTAACATTGAATAACACAACTTCTAAAGCGAATTTGATTTTTACAGGACCTTCTGATAGATGGTTTGCAATACAATTTGGTAGTTTTGCAGATGGTGACGGAATGGCATCTGGAGAAGATATGGTATATGCTGATGGGACAACATTAATTGATGCAAAAATGGGTGGAGTAGGTGTTACGCCAGCAACGGATGCAACTCAAAATTGGACGGTAACTTCAAACACAGTGGCTTCAGGAATTAGAACAATTGTTGCAGAACGAAACTTTTCAACTGGTGATGCTAATGATTATACTTTTAATTTTGCTGATGCTACCATTGATTTTGTTTGGGCTAGAAGAAGTAGTGCGGGTTACACCTTAAACAATCATGGAGGTTCAAATAGAGGTTATGCAATTGATACACCAATAACAACGGCGTTAGATACTCCGGATTTTTCTTTGAATGCTGCGTCTGTTTTTCCTAACCCTTCGAACGGAATTTTTAGCATCAATACAAAAAATGGATTAAAGACTATTGCAATTTATTCGCAAACAGGTAGTTTTGTTAAATCAATTTCAATTACTTCTGAAGGAACTAATTTTGATTGCGATCTTTCTGATTTGCAAAAAGGAATTTATTTTATGGAATTGCAAAATGATAATGACAAATCTTGGAAAAAAATTGTTATTGAATAATTTATTTTAAAACATTAAAGTAAAAGCCCATCTTGTTTTAGAGATGGGCTTTTTATTTGTTTTCAATTTTGATTAAAAGGATTGTTTCTTCTTATCATCGCTCCAAGTGATATATCCTAAAATCGCATTCAATAAATAAAATACATATTTTGTCGTATTGGCAATATTTAACATTAATACATTTTGTACAATTTTGAAAATATTATAAACTTGCCAATTAAACCAATTATCGGGATACATTCGTCCTAAATTAAAAGTGCCACCAAAACTTATTCCTGCCGGAATCGCTATTGCAAAAAACAACCTCCAATCAATTGCAGTACTAGAAAAATAGTAAAAAGCAATAAAATTTAGAAATAATGAAAGTAGCATTCCGAGTAAAATATTTCTGAAAAATAAAAAATCAATACTGTTCAAATAATGTTTCTTTTTCCAAATTCTAAAAGCAAAATAATTTCCAAAAAAGGAAACTGGATAGGTTAATATTGCACCAATATTTCCCAAAAAATAATCAATTGCACCACTCAAAACGGTATTGCAAGTGCCAATAAAATTACCAATATTATTTTTTTTGGTAACTAATCTTGTGGCAATCATAGACAAACAAGTGTTCAAAATTGAAAAATAGCCCAACTGAAAAATATATTTTTTTTCATTAAATTGGAATTCATAAATCGTTTTATAATATTCCAAATAAATGGATACTACTAGCACTAAAACAACTCCTATTACATCTAAATACGTACTATTTGTTATTTTTTTTATAGCAGTAAGGCTGTTTTTTCCCATTTCTAAATTTTTAAAAGGTCTTTTTTTTAGACCACTTGTTTATTCTTTTGTAAAATTAAAACTCATACCGCCTTGTTTCAATACAAAACTGTTTTCACCAAAAATCATTTCGATTCCTGCGGGTGCAAATATAAACTTTTTTTCTTCTTTATAAACCAATTCAAAAGAAGGTTGTCCTGTGGCTTGTGCCATTAAATTCCCTTCTTTCTCTGAAATAGTTATTTTTATAGGTAAATCTTTGCAAGAGTAATTTCCAATAAAGGTTGCAATTTCCGATTTTTCTAATTTTTTAAAGTTTGGAAAAGGGAAAGGTAATTTATAATAAATGCTTAAAATACCGATAATCAAATCATTTTGTCCAAAGTTTGGCCCATTTGAAATCAAAGCAAATCCCATATTTTCGCTTGGATAATATCCCATCATGGATTGAAAGTTATCAATTTTCCCACCATGACCATAAAATTTGCGTTCGCCAAATGGAAATTGCATGATTCCTTTTCCATATCCTTGGTTGATTGCCACCATTTGATCCAACGATTTTTTATTTATTAATTTTCCTTCAAACAAAGCATTCATAAAACGAGTTAAATCGGCAGGATTTGAAGTAATTCCTCCTGCGGCAAACGCCAATGAAGTATGATGCTCGGGATGATGCACCCAAACATTTCCATCATAAAAATAGGAATAACTTTCTTTTTTGTCGCTATTAATTTGGTCTTCTGAATAATAGGTGCTACTCAAATTTACTTTTTTCACAATTCTACTCTCTAAATTTTCTGCATACGATTTTTTCGTGATGTTTTCTACAATACAACCTAATATATAAAAATTAGAATTACTGTATTCATATTTGCTACCCGGTTCAAAAACAGATTCATAGCCCGTTATTTTTTTTAGGATAACTGCTTTAGAATGGGCTTCTCTTATAGCATCAATAGTGGTGGTGTCTTTGTTGATATATTCCAAAATGCCGCTTCGATGATGCAATAAATCAGAAATTGAAATTTTTTCAGCATTAGGAATTTTCGGATAAAATCGGTTCAATTTGGTTTGAAGAGTCAATTTTTTTTCTTCAATTAATTGCATAATCATTACTGCTGTGAAGGTTTTGGTAATGGAACCAATTTTGTATTTCGTTAATCGATCGGCTGCACTATTTTTTTCAACAACGGCAGCACCATATGCCTTATTAAAAACCACATTTTCACCTTCTCTAATGCAAAGCGAACCCATAAATTTATTGTTTTTCTCGAGATAATTCAGCAAACTATCTAGTTTCTGAAAACGATCTTGGGCCATTCCATGGGTAAAAAGGAACGCCATTAAAATTACGACACTTTTTTTCATTTTATTATTGTTTTAAAATTAATTTTTTTGTTTTTGAAATTCCAAATACGAATACACAAATGGAATAATGCAAATTACGATTGTGATGCCAATAAACGTATAAAATTGAAAATCTTTTGGCAATAAAAACGTCAATGCCATCAAAATACCGCCAACAAACCATAATTGTCCGCCTAAAACATGGGTTTTTTTCCAAACTACTTCATTTTCTAATGTCCAAGGTGTTCTTATCCCGATGAAATAATTCGGTTTTATGGTTTTGAAATAATTTCCTAAAAAGGCAATTAAAAGCCCAACAAGTATAAAAACAAACGTCATTTTACTCGTTTTTTCTTGCGTTGAATGGATAATTCCAATCGCCAATGCCGTCATAAAAAGTGTAATAACAAACCGCAAATGTTTGAATTTATTTCCCATATTCTGAAGTTTTTGTTTCGGATCAATATAAGGAATGACCAAAAAAATAAAATAATTGAGACCCGAAAGTAGCACCAACATTGTGATGAGTTCCTTTTTGCTTCCCCAACGGTCAATTTCTCCTTCAATATTCCAATGCATCGGAACAAGATCGGGCAGTTGCTTCCAAATAAATGCAAGATAAACAAACGGCAAAAGTGCCAAAACCAAAAACGGAATTTCTTTTTTAAGCTGTTTCATAAATTATTTTTTTAGGGTAAAAAGCCATTTCAATACATCATCAACAATGGTGGTGTTTAGTGCATAAACCACAAATTGGCCTTTTTTTTCACTAGTTACCAAATCCGCCTGTTTCAATAAATCCAAATGGTGTGAAATACTCGGTTTAGAAATTGAAAATTGTTCTGCAATAGCCCCCGCCGTCATCTCGTTGTTGCGGAGTAATTCTAGAATCGCTCTTCTAGTTTCATCATTTAGGGCTTTGAAAACAACATTCATAGTATTATATATTTCGACAAATATCTAAATACTTTTTGGAATAGCAAAATGAAATCCCGTTTTTTTTAAATTTTTATGTTTTATCATTTTGCCCTACTTTCAGTACCACGAATTTTTTGAAACCTAAAACCTAAAACCTAAAACTTGAAACCTAAAACTTGAAACTTGAAACCTGAAACCTGAAACTTGAAACCTGAAACTTGAAACCTGAAACTTGAAACCTGAAACTTGAAACCTGAAACCTAAAACCTAAAACTTGAAACCTAAAACTTGAAACCTAAAACTTGAAACCTGAAACTTGAAACTTTTTCTGGGCGTTCCTTTCAGGTCGGGCTGTCCACTATATCTTTTTGGTTCCGATTTTCAGTTGATTTCCATGCTAAATTCAATTACCATTTCCAAAATACTAATAACCAAAAAGGATGCCGTTCCCATCCCTAACGCGATCCCGTTTTCAGTTGGAATTTATCAAAAAAATAGCTTTCAATAAGAAAAAAAAACAGATAAAATATTAAATTTATAAAGAATCAAAATCCATTTTTTTAAGGAACCGATGCAGTTCTTAAAAGTAATCAAAATCAATAAATAGGGCTTACTAAAAACTATAAACCCAATAAAGAAAGTGAAGTCACAAATTTTTTCAAAAATTTTAGTGCAAGGTTTATGAGCATTATGATGAAAATTTCATGCTCTTATTTCCGAAATTGTAAAACAAATTTAAAATTATTTTGCCACGGATTAATTGATTTTCACGGATTTTCTGGAATAAATTGGGTAAAATCCGTGCTAATCTGTTGAATCCGTGGCTTTTAAAAAAATAAAATAGTTCAGTTTATGAGTGTATTCCTTTTTCAGCAGACCCTAAATAGATCTAAAAAAACATAATTTACTTTTCATTACAACAAAAGCACTATATTTGCATAGAAAGAAAAAATTAACTTCAAAAAGATGCCGTTATGAAATATTTAATTATTGGGTTATTTTATTGTGTTTCAAGTTTTTCACAAGTAAAAGACAGCTTATTTTTAGCTCATAAATTGGAATTAAAACCATTTAAAACAGCAGCTTTATTCGCAACGAATCCTATTAATCCGTTTAAAACAAACCTAAAATATACATACAATAACATCGAAACTCCAGTGTTTGTGGCATCAAATCGCTACACAAATACCACTAGCTATTATTCCAATTCAAACAACTCCCATTGGGATAATAAAATCGAAGTACTTCATTTATAAATCAAAAAAAAACACAAATGCTTCAAAAAATAGTCCCAAAACTACCTGCACGAAACCTACCTGAAACTACTTCATTTTACGTAAATGCACTAGATTTCACGCTCGTTGCATCATATCCAGACTATCTGATTTTGGAAAAAGACACTCAAGAAATCCATTTTTTTCTGTTTGAAACCCTAGAAATCACTACAAATTATGGTCAAGTTTACATAAGAACAACTGAAATTTCTAAACTTTATGAAACCTTGCTGCGAAAATCCGTTGCCATCCACCCAAACGGAAAATTGACAACAAAACCGTGGAGACAAACGGAATTTTCACTCCTGGATCCCGACAACAATTTGCTTACCTTTGGCGAAAATGTTTTCTAATTAGGGTCTGCTGAAAAACTCAAGCGACCCTTATTTTTTTGTTTATTTTGATTTCAAAGCAAAAGTATTCAAAAAAATCTAAAACTTGCTTAAAAACAAGTTTTAGATTTTTTACTATTTTC
>Ga0247722_10001254_pt1 | contig 14237 bp, 15 predicted proteins | sample MSEWelMarce3H_FC_FD_189094 | JGI IMG/M metagenome (GOLD analysis project Ga0247722, IMG submission 189094) | Subsurface sediment microbial communities from gas well in West Virginia, United States - MSEEL Well Study Marcellus 3H_FC | ecosystem: Environmental > Terrestrial > Deep subsurface >... | reverse complement strand
CTTTTTGACAGTTCCTGTTCGAGCGAAATCCACGAGTTTTTACTTGTAAGGGTTATTTTTTCTTAATAAAGGTTTTTTCTCTATATATCACAGACAAACTCAATTGGTAAAGGTAAAGCAAAAGATTATGCAAGGTGAAGAGACGACAAAGTACGCTTTAGTTTACGTAGCCGAGGTGGATTCGATAGGCTTTCGTGTAGAATTACCGAAAACAAATTGGTTTGTTTCAATCTTGAACCAATTGATCAAGCTGAAATCACATCAAGATTTCCGTACTTCACCGACGATTACCGCCTTAGTAGTTGATAGTTTTCAGTTATTTTCCAAGCTTTCCAGACTGACTCCAACTAATCCATACCAAAAACTTTCCTACTCAGAGGATATGATAGAAACAATCAAGTGGTTTTTCGCAAATACTTCTTTGAAAGTGTGGACCATGTCTGGTCTTGACTTTGCGAAAATCCTTCAGGTCAAAGTCGTTCGCGAAAATGACAACTCTAAGGACGGAAGTTACCTTCGTCAAATTGAATCACAATATCCTGCCGGATACTTTGCTGTCTTTGATTAAACAAGAAACGGAAACGTCACACATCAAAAAAAATGGACCAAAGTATTGCTATAAAAAATCCCTGTAGAAGTAACGATCCCTTACTCGTGGCAATTCATATTGGTCAAACTAGTTGGTGTGATAGAAGAAGTGCCGAAGCCAAAGCTGCTAAAATTTTGACCAAAACTAAGGGCAATCTGAAGCCAAAGCAATAAACAAGTTGTAAAAGTCGAAGTTCCGATGTCATCCGGAAAAGGAAGTTTTTCTCTGAGGCGTCATAAAACAAACACCCAAAACATGGCAAGTCAAAAACTCAATGAAGTTTTACTTCAATTACTTGGTACAGGCCGCTGGAAACAACTCAAATCCCCCAATAGTTTGAGTCAAACAAATATCGTATGGAGTTGTTTTTGCTGTGGCAGTAATGGTTCCCAGTGTAACAAAATGTTTGAGGAATCTGGTAAAATCTCCGCTGGTTCCCTCAGCGTTGGTTCAAATATCATTCTCCTGCGTAATTCCCTTTGCGTGAAGTGTTCTGAGAAGACAAAACGATCTCGTGAGATGTCTGTCAATCAGTTTACTTCTTATTTCAACGAATACATGGATATTCACCGTTTGCACCAATCCGAATTACCTTGTGCGAAACCTCGGCCAAATCAACTAGCAACTCGGAAAATCAAGTTAACTCGCCGAGAGAAGTCGTTGAACACCGAACGTGGATCTGACGATTTGTTCCATCATATTTTGGATACGCTTGAACCGTTGAGTTTGGAGGTGATAGATTCGATGCAAATGGTCAGCGAGACTTTGAATAATAATTCAATTCAGAATGGCTCCATAGCGCAAAATTTCACAGAACCGTTCACCCCTACTGTACCGATGAACCCGCTTCCAGAGTTTTTGTATCAGTGTGAAAAAGAGGCAACTACTTTCGTCAATTTTGACTTTTTTCGATATTTTGACGAAAAAGCTGAAACTACAATTCCACGCGAGATTCCGGTCGCCAAACTTACAGTTAACCCTGTTGATTTCCTGCTTTTCGATGGCGGCGTTTCGATTGCTGTCCTAGTGGACAAAATTGTTGAATGGTTGAAATTGGTGTTATTCTTTGCATCGCAACTGAGATCCACGAACACTCTTCAATTGTTGGGAAGCCCTGCTTTTTTTCAATTCACAACCGTCGCCCGATTCTCAGCTCAAGACTGTACCAATCGTGATTTCCAAACAAAAATGAAAGAACATATCACTATTTTAGAGAATCAAGCCATACTAGCTGGGGAGGAACAAAAAACATTGGAGCAAATTCTACAAACCAAATTGACAGACAAAATGTCTCCAACTGAGTTGTTTCATTTTATGTTCAACCCTGAGTTGCAAATTCGTTCGGAAGCCCAGTTGTTTGCATTGTACTTTTTTCACTTTCCAAAACGCGTTGAGCATATGTTTGGAATCGCGGTGAATGAAATTTTGAAAAGTCCTGGATCACAATGTCTGGAGTTCATTAAGTCCCCAGCAGTTCAGCCTCCGCCTGCATTGTTTCGACGACCAGTCCACTTGGTGTTCAAAATTAAACACGTAGAGCTATGAAGATAAAAATAATAAAAATTAAATATCAAAATCAGTACCCTCTTTGCGGTAACGAACAAGGATGAGTTTTTTTCGTAAAGTTTCGAATTTAGCACTACCAGGGGTACGCCTTCCACCTCGGGCGAACAAATCTCTTTCAAACTATGTTTACGCGTCGAAATACGCTAGGATGGTGAAAACCAATAACACCTCACGATACGAAACTTATGAAGAATGCATCGGTAGAGTTGTTAATATGTTCCGAAGGAAGTTCCCCCACATACCTGAAGTTCAAGCCAAGTTAACGGAGATTACGCCTTTGTTGTTACAGCGAAAAATCCTTCCCTCTGGTCGTGTGATGCAATTTGCCGGTCCTGCAATTGATCACAGCGAGATGAAGGGTTACAATTGCAGTTACCTTCCGGCAGAAGATGCGAAGTTCTTTCAAGAGTTTTACTACATTTTGGTTTCAGGAACTGGTGCTGGTATTTCTGGTAGAAAAGTGCATCTGAAAAAACTACCCGGTGTTCGATTCAGCAAAGAAACCGAGAGATTCGTAATTCCTGACTCGATTGAGGGTTGGGCCGAAGCTGTAGGAAAGTTGGCTCATGCAGCGTTCGGCCTCGGTCCACTTCCAATTTTCGACTATTCGGAGATTCGCCCCAAGGGTGCACCTTTGATTACGTCTGGTGGGTTGGCTCCAGGTCCTGAACCTTTGAGGACCGCACTTATCGCGGCTGAAAAGTTGTTTCGCGCGAAAGATGGAGATCGTTTGTCGGCTTTGGACATTTTGGATATTACAACCACATTGTCTCGTGCTGTAGAGTCTGGTGGATGTAGGAGATCTTCTATGATATTCCTTTTCGATCCGGATGACAAGGAGATGGTAAATGCTAAGACCGGGGAATGGTGGAAAACCCACCCCAATCGGGCATTGTGTAACAATTCTGCTGTTTTCAGACCTTGGCAGATCAAGGAGGTTGCCCAATTTATTGAGGATAATCCCTCGATTTTTGTGTGGGGTGAGCCAGGAATTATTTTCAAAAACTCCGATGATTCTGGTACCAATCCATGTGCAGAAGCAGGACTGGAAGACTACACTTGTTGTAATTTATCGGATATCATCATTGCAATGTTGTCCCGAGGTGAGTTTTTCCAAGCCGCTGAGGCAGCTGCGTTTTTGGGTACCTTGTACGCGTCGTTTACGAAATTTCCATTCCTGAGTGAACGTTGGAAAAACAACATGGAACGCGATGCTTTGATCGGGGTGTCGTTGAATGGCGTTGCTGCGGTTGACTATGAGACTTACGATCTTCGTGGTGCAGCTGAAGTAGTGAACAAAACCAACGAATACTGGGCTGAGGTTATTGGTATCAATTCCGCTGCAAGGCGTTGCTTGATTAAGCCCGGAGGCACAACCGGACTGTTGGCAGGTGTCCCGGCTGGAATTCACGCTGGGTTTGCAAATTATGCAGTACGTCGTGTGATTGAACCAGCAAATACTCCAATTGCCGATTACATGATGAGAAAGTTTGGCCAGGCTGTTGAACCTCATCTCCAGAACGAAAACAACATAGTGATTAAGTTCCCCTATTCTGTTCCACCTGGTGCAAAAACCAGACACGAACCAGTCGAGGAAGCACTTCATAGGATCACTTATGTACAGAAGAACTGGGTACTTCCAGGCTGGGCTCGCGGTACTGATTCGCATAGTGTTTCAGCTACTGTGAACTTTTTACCCGAAGATGTTCCTAAGTTGAAGAGGTGGGTGGTTGACCATGCGGATTTGCTTGGCGGTTTGAGTTTCATTCAACACAACCCCTCCGAGGTGTACCAACAAGCTCCTTTCACAGAGGTTACGAAAGCTGAGTACGACGAGTTGGTCGAAATTACCAAGAATGTTAATTTCGATGAAGTTCACGGAGATATCATTGAAAATGGATTTGAGAATCAATGTAGTTCTGGGCGTTGTGAAATTGGCACTGAGAAGTTCGCCAGCGTCACAGATGGGTTTATTAAATCAGCTTGATCAACGAATCTTTTTCTTGAAATTGGGGCGAATTTTCGACCAGTAGATACTTTGCCACGCTTGTGAAACTAAAAGAGAAACCAGCCATGTAATTGTCCATGATAAGCCTTCAGTGGCGAAATGCTCTTGGTAGACCTCCAGTTGATCAGCTAAAGTGGGGGCGAATGCTACTTGTTCCAAGACACTACGATATTCAAAGTTGACTTTGATAAGGGCAAAGAGTAGGAACACATAATTGAAAAGGCCTGTGTAGAAAGCATCGGAAAAAGTGAACGCCGAAGTAAACCTACAACAGCACATTTTGCACTGAGGGAGAATTAAGTGTAAGCTTAGTTTTCTGAATCTTAATTATTTTAGAATAACTGCAAACTACAGTGATGCTGTTTAGGTTATTGTTTGGTTGGCTGAGTTTGATTGAAAATTGTATATTGATTGCATGTGTAATTGGATGTACTCTGTTTCTGTCGGTTTTTGGGTTGATTATGCTGCCTTTTTTGTGCTGTTTTGTCACGGTATTAGTGTAGTTGTTGAGTTTTGTGCGATTTTTAATATAGGAAAATATATTTACCTATACAGTGTAGTTGCTTTGTTGCTATGTTTTTAGAGTACGCGACTGTAAAACATGAGCAAAAAGAGTAAATCCGCAAAGGGCGTAGACGATATTGACCCTGGTTTGATTGCTAGCTTGAAGGGTCGTTGGCAGTACGATGCAGACAAGAAGGTCAATGAGAACTTTGAGGCTTTAGTTGCGACTGAGAAACAGTTTTCAGAATTTGCTCCAGAACTACACAAGGCTTCATGGATGCGAGCGATTTCTGGAAAGGCCAACCCCACTTCTCTTTTGAAATCAGACGCAAAAGTCGACAACTCCTTTGATTCTGTCATCGATGACTATGTTGAAACTGTAGTCAAGGAACCGAAAGGAGATGTAATTTTCAAGAATGTTTCGCTTAAGCCCACAGCTACCGCAAGTGACCCCTACATGGAAAAGGCAGACAAAGAAGTAGCTCGAATTGCGGCAATGCTAAAGAGAGCAAGCCAATAAACTCATCTTCAAATGTGCACTTAAATTAAGTTTGATAAGCTATAGAATAGAGGATTTCGGTTGAATACAAGAATAGAATTCTGACGCAATGGAAGCAGCAGTAGTTCCTGCAACACAGCTTTGGGACAAAGCTACAAACTTGTTTATTTTTCTGGCTGTTGCGCCGATAATCGCTTTGACCAACATCCACAATCAAGTCGCAGTTCTGGGTGGAAGTTTTCTAGTTTTAGTTTTGGTGGTCTACACGAAAAGTGTAGTTTTCAAACTTGAGTATGCTAGTTTCAAACGCCAGCTTACGTTATTGGCTGGGTTTATGTCTCCTGCCGTGACCATCTTGTTGATGACAGTCTTTGCTCGTCTATTCTCCGACTTCGTGGCAGAGTCTGGAACTTTGTCAGTTCAAGCAATGATTATTGTATTTGTAGTTTTTGTAGTTTCGCTCACGTCTTGGGGTATTTTGTCACCTTATCTTTGGATGTACCGGAGTTTTGGTTCGGATATTAAAAAATGAGCAAAAATATATATTACTTAGAACTCGAATTTTCATAGGTTGTATATACAGCATTTTTAAAGAGAGATGTAATAGTAGTTGAAGAAGCATGACTGAGGTCGATTGTGATCATTGTTCTCAGAGTTTGCCATTAGTGCAGGCGTTTCCCTGTGTTTGTGGCAATGTTGTTTTTTGTTCACAGGAGTGCTTTGAAAAGAATTCCCATTCCAGGATCGAGGATGACGAGCACGAATTTGCTAACTCTTTACAAAATGCTACGGTTGATGTGAAATTGGCCAGGCTTATCGGAAAGGGAAAATATATTGACTTGGTTAACAGCATGACCAAGTTAATTGTCGAAAAGCAGAATTGGCGAAAAAATCGCAGTGAAACCAAGACATTTGAACCTGAGATCAAGAATCTGGTGGATAAGTTTGTACTTCAAACCCGGGGTTCGAAAGACACTCTAAGAGATGCACTTACTGCTTATTTGAAAGCATGCGAGCTAAAATGCACTGCCGAGCAGTTGAACCGAATTAGCGAGCGAATGGTAACCCTGTGGTCGTCAGATGCACCTTTGGCGAAAAAGAACATTGCAACACAGATGGCTTCCTACAATTTACATGTAGCAGCATATTTCGTCAGTGGCTCACCTGAAGACAGGGAGCAATTAGAAAACCAAGGTTTCAAACTAGGCAATGCTTTGAACGGAAAGAGGAAGTAAAAAAATTATCAGAAATAAATACGTTGCCATTGGTTATTTTAGATTTAACTTTTGGTCTTAGGTTGATTCAATTTAAAACCTCAGACTCAAAAACATAACAATGACTTGGTTTGTGTTTTACCCTTTGTGTGATATATCTCAACCAACATTGTCATGTTCACATGCGTGGATTATGTACTTCTTGTTTGGTGTGTTTTCAACTTTATCATTTCAAAATGTGATATTGTCGCTCATACATTATGGATTGATGGCATTAGCCACGCTTTACTTTGGGTTTGGATTACCTTGGTATGAGATATTGTGGCATTTTTCATTCGGTGTGACTAGTGGATGGTTGGTTATTTCCTGGTCCAAAAATGAACTTAGCAAAGCGTTGAAGATTGAGTTGAATTTCTTCCGAGATCTCTCGAAACTATTCCGTATTTCACTTGCGTATGTGATTTTCTTTTTTGGATTCTACGGTGTCGACGATGTAATAGTTGAAAATAACCATCCTTACGGTGTTGCACTGGCTGCTGTGTTTAGTTTCGCTTGGATCCTTGTAATTGGTTCATTCTTTTTTTGCAGTGAGCATATCCAAGCAACACAGCCGAAAGAACAAAGTAATTACTGGGTGTTTTGGAGTCAAATGGTCATTGCTGCATTGTTATGTTTTTGGCTTGGCTTCATACCTTCATTTTCAGGGTATTACAAATCATTGGTAGCAACTTGTGTTGTTACTTTTTCTTTAGTCTTGTACGCTGACTATCACAAACCCCTGGAGTTAAGAGCTAAGGATCAATGAACGTGACTCATTGTAGCCCTGTAAAAAATAAAGATTGAAATTATCATTCAATGTACTACTCACTGTTATTGCGTTCTGTACTAAATGTAAACAAAGTTGGACACTATGTCAAAGCTTTACAGTTACAGCGATGAAGAAGCTGCCCTAGTGAAGCCAGAGAGCAATGTTGTTGGTGAAGCTCTCAACACCTACAACCCAAAGGCTGCAAAACTTCGGAAAACAGCGGAAAAGACCGTCACACTTGACAAAGATGGAAAAAAAATTAAGGAAACGAAGGTTGGTAAGGGATATCCTACCAGCATTGTCAGCTATTTTGAATGGGTGGCTGAAAAGGTTCAATCAGGGAAACACTATTACGAGTTATTCCCTGTGGCGATGGGAGAGTTCCTTGCTCCCATGATCATCAACCTCCCTATTATGTGGGTTGCAAATCAAATCCGCGCAGAAAGCGGCATGGTGACCAGCATGCACAGGTTGATGCCCATCTTTTTGATGGCTTTGGTGTTTGGAACTATTGGACATTACCTCCTTGGGATCTATTCCTGTGATTGCAGTCCCATGCTTTCGTTGGCTCGATTTTTGCTGCCGGATTCCTACTCGTTCCCCCGGAAGTACAAGTACGGAAAGTCGAAGAATTGGTCGATGAATGTATTTGTTCTGATTACAAAACTTGTCGCCGGTGCTTTGGGTTCTTTCTTTGCCTTCATTGTGTTGACTCAATCAGAAATCACAGGAAATCTTGGTTTCCCTGATGCTGGTCCTTTCTACTCTTCTGGTAATTTCCCTTACTGGTTCGGAACCACTGGTACTGCTCATGTTCGCGATGGAAGCCTTCTTTTCATTGCTTTGTTTGTCTTCACTCTTGTATTTTGCTCCATCCAACTTGAGTACATTCAAATTGGCAAACCAAGTATCAAGAGCTTGTACATTGGGTTCGCCTATGCTGCTGTCTACTTGCTTACTTACACTGCCACTTCCACTCCAATCAACACTTGGATGACAGTTTCTGCTATTGTCTACCACGGAACCACCCCCAGTCACCCCAATGTGAATCTTGTTGGAGTGTTCATTGTCCCCCTTGTGGCTGCCCTTATTGGTGTTGCAGCATGGTTTTTCGGTCGTCGTCTTACTAGCACGGCCGTTGTTAAATCAGAAAAACAAATGGAGTAAAAAGACACCAAGGATTTCTATAGTTTAATCTAAATCGATTGATTCTTTTTTGGATGGTGCTGAAGTGGTTTCTTTGGGTTTGTCACCGACATGCTTGATCCATTCATCCACAACAGAAAACATGATCTGAACGAAAATTGTTCTTTCTGATAGGAAGGTGAATCTATTGGAAGAGACTTGATGCAGGAAAGGGACGATTGCATGACTGCGGTCTTCACGGGAGAAGAGATCTTTCTTACACAAAAGACCGCGACTGTTCTTTTTCTGGAGGCCAAATTCAGGAAACTTTCGTTCCTTTAGACCGCTGAAGCACTTGTGTGGTTTCGTTGTACTGTCCATAAGATGGTAAAGCAAAATGCGATTCGTCATTTCTTCAGGGTCGACTACTTCGCTGCAATTTTTGAATGGGAACATTACACCAGGTTCAACGCGAATGGAATTGATGATCGCAACTAACTCCACAGGGATTTGGTCGGAACGTAGGCATACTGTTTTGGTTGCATTGCAATGTGCACAGACAGCGTACAGGGAGTAGACTATTGTTGTCTCTTCACTTTCTTCGTTGGTCAATTTAAGTTTGTGCTTTTTTGAGTGTTTGGACTTTTTATCCTTTTTCTTGGTTTTCTCTGCTTCTTTTCGCTTTCCCATTTTTTGAAGTTTGTGAGACTGAAGAGAAAGTTTGAAGTTTGACGAAATAATAATTGCAAATGTATGGTTCCGAAAGTTTTACTTTCGTTTGTTCGGCAAAAACAAATGTTTCCAAAGGGAAATAGTCGAGTATTGGAAGAAAAAGTAGGAGACTTTGTCAAGCCAAGATTGCCTCCAGTGAAAAGTTCCTCCGCGATATTGAAGTATGGATGGAACTATGATGACAAGGCATTTCCAGTAAGCGAAGAGTTGAGAAGGAAGCTTCGGAGTCAGTTCGATTCTGACCCGGAATTGAGTCAGAAACTGAACAAACTACTTTTCACAATTGAAAAAGTGAAACAGTTCAAATCTAGAACTGTAGTTGGTGCTTGTTCAACCAATGCACAAAATAGTTACACATGCCAGTGTTGCAAATTTAGCAATCCGGTTTCAGTGTTGGAAAATCAAGTCTTTGGATTGATTGCTAGATTGTCAGAGCCGTCTTTGTACAACGGGATTAGTGTGTACGAATTGGTACCGGAAAGTCAACTGGGTGACTTAGCGATCCCTCCGGACCGTGCGTTTCTGTTTGAGATTCAGAATTCCAACTACCTTTGGAGAGATCATATATCGCGGTTTTTTAGTAGAATGCACTGGGTTGCGGTAGCTTTTGAGACTCGTAGATTGTTCAATGATTGGCTTGATTTTATGCATTCAGTCAATGACAACAACAATGTTTGGATTTTCAATGACGGTGCAGTTAGTAAGGAAGTTTTGACACGGTTGATGCCAGCTTTGCCACCAAGACCTGAGAAAGGCGACTTCCTTTTTTCTGTTGGACACCAAGAAAATCTCAGAAGAGCAGTAAGGGAGAGAGTAGAAGTTTTTAACTCTGTTGCTTATGTGTTTGACGGAGTCCCAGTCGAGGTTTCAAGATTTTTGCTTTGTGATGTTTACGATCACTTTACATTGTATTCCGACGCAGATGGCCAACCCAACGGATTGCAAGTGGACCCGTTGGTTTCGAAGATACTCTTGCAAAGGGAGAGAAATCGTAGGATGGTGAATAGCGTACGGGAGATTGCTACCAGTGATTATGCTTGCTACGAGACGCCGCCTTTGTTGATCGGGGTTATGGAAAGTTTAGCCGACAACTCTGGAAGCACTGCTTACACCTGGAATTTTTCAAATGAAGACTTGGCGATTTGTAATTGGTTACTAGGCGGGAAACTGGAGATTTGGACTCCCTTTATTCCTGGCGAGACTGACACAACAACAGCAAACTACTTCACTTGCACTCAAAAGAACTGGTCAAATTTACTAACTGTGTTGTTCATTCAACGACCTTGTTCTGGTTGGTGTCACGTTAGTAGGCGTACGTTCCGAGACCTTGAGGAAGTTCAAAATTTGGCTTACATAACTTGCGAATATGCCATAGCAGTTGAAGTGGTTAATTCACAAATCGAATTTGAGATTCATCGTTTGGAAGCGTTTATTTCAGCAAATTGTGTAGCAGAGAGATTTGTTTTTGAGCACGGATCCTATGAGATTGAGGGTGAAAGCTGTGTACTTGTTTACAAATTCGAATACTCAGTCGCGGATAATTTTTAAATTCCGGTGTGTGGTATAAAAATTCAACAATACTAAGGTTGGCATTTGTTTGTGTAACCATGGAAGCAGAGGCGGCCACAGAGACGAATTGTCATCTCTACATTGATGACAGGGAAGACGGAAGATTGATTGCGGAATTTTTTGCTGTAATCGAGGCAGAAAAAACAACTGGAGTTGAAGCGGAAATCAAAATTCAACCGGGCACAGTTTTCAAAGATAGGTTAAGTATCGGAGACTACGCCATTTGTACAAAGAAACCTAACTCGGATGAGTTAAGTGTTAGGATGGTATTTGAGAGGAAAACTTGGACTGATTTATGCAATTCGATTAGCCATGAACGTTGGAACAATCAAAAGGCGATGCTTTTGAAGTTCCGTCAAGAATATCCTGATACTGTATGCATTTACATAATTGAATCCAATGATACACCGGACTCTTTTTACATGCACATGGCTGACGATTTGGTGGAACTTGGTATCACGGTTGTTCACACAAGATCCATACAAGATACAGTCAAGTACTTGCTAAGAAGAAGACATCGCATGTCAAAATCTTCATCCATGGGGGAGTTGATTAACAAACACATAGCCTTGTACAAAGAATTCAAGGGTCGGAAGAGCAAAATCAACCCTGAGTGTTTTTTGTCAGAGACGTTGAAAATCATCCCCGGTATCACCCCGTTTGCAGCTGAGGCGATTGCGGCGCGTTACGATTCAGTTGCTGATTTTGTAATGCGGTGTATTCCGAATGACTTGGTTGGAATCGACTACAAAACCAATGAAAGTACAGCAAGGATTGGTGAGAAACGAGCAAAATCAATCGTTTCGATGTTGTGGAGCAAAAGTGAAATCAACCGCAGGAAAATTCAAAGAGCCGTTGAAAAAGCAATGGAAATCACACAAGAAGTACAGGAACAAGAAAAGAAAAGGAAATCGAAATCTAAACAAAGTCAAACAAAAAGAGTAAAAATCGAACCGTAGAGTTGTTTTATTTTTATTTGTTGGTTATTGTTCAGTTGCAATTTACCTCTTGACATGGCTGCAAAGCTAGCAGAGGTGATGGCGGACGAAGAAAAGATGAGATCGTTTTCTCAGGAAGTAATAACCGAATTGAAAACAAAGCACGAGGATTGGACTCGCCGATTGAACGCAAGGGAAAAAGCCATGATTTTGCATTTTGCGGCGATGGGAGAATTCAAAAAGTATTGCCAGTTCAAACAGGATGTCCTCGAGGGAAAATATGATTTCGTTTTCAAATTTGAAAGGTTGGTTGAATGTCAAACAAAATCGCCGATTTGTTCCAGTCTAAAGATCATTGCTGGTCCCATGTTTGCTGGGAAAACAACGATTTTGTTTCGCCATCTAGAATCAAATGCAAAAGGCGGAAGAAAGGTTATCCTTGTCAAATATGCTGCTGATACTCGTTACTCCAACGATGAAGCTTGCTCTCACAATGGTGAACGACATGTCAGTCTGCCGGCATTTAATTTGAGATCTATCGAATGGGCTTTGAACCAATACGAAGTGATCGGTATTGATGAGGCATCCTTCTTTCCTGATCTTTATCCGGTTGTTTTGAGATTGCTTCACGCTGGAAAGCGTATCTTTTTGTCACTCTTGGATGCTGCTTTTACCGGGGAACTATGGCCACCTGGAATTATGTCGGCCAATGTTGCACCACGATTGAAAAACTTTCATTTACCTTGGTATTTTTTGATACCATACTGTTCAGTTTTTGTACGGATCACAAGCACATGTGGATTTTGTGGCATAGAATCTGCGGAAATGACCTTGAAAGTGGACAATGAAGGTACCAAAGTTGAAGATATTGGCGGCGGGGAAAAGTACATGAGTGCTTGTTTTGTTTGTTGGAAGAAACACACAAATGGTTCTGGGTTGCTGATCAAACCAAAGAAAGAGACTACTAAAAGTTTGTGATATCGAAGTACGATTTTAACGATTTAATGACATTTTCGTTTTGTCAAGTCACAAAGAAAAACAACAACAATGCTGAACTGGTCTGAGTTTACCCTTGTGATCTTTTCCCAAGCTCTTTACATTTTCAATTCTTGGTTTGCCGATAGAGAAGAACTTTCAAAAATCAAGTGGATCCCTCGGTTTTGGTCGGAATACAGCATCATGGCTCTAAGTACAGCATTTATTGAAGTTGGGTTCATGAACATTAATGACCCTGGTGCAGTAGGTTGGGTGGTCTTTATCACTCGACATACGGTAGCTATCTTTTTGCTTGGAATGGGTTTTATTGGATTTTATTATGGATTCTGGTTGGGTCGGAAAAGTATGAAATAAAAAATTCAGTGGTGTGCTTTATTGGGTTGACTTTCTCTCGGGTGAAGCATCACGTTCTTTGCTTTTCGTCTTGGGATTTTCGGGTTGTTTGTGTTGGTATCCGTACTCTTGAGGTCTTTGCTCAGCAGCCAACTGAGCAAAGTCGGTCAGCGTCATGACAGCGGCCAACTTGAGCGGATACACGTCGATGACCCAATAAAGCACTGCATTGTATTTGTTGTGAAGTAAATCGCAAATTGGATAAGCAACAGCCCGATGGGCCATGGAAGGTAGATGCCACCAATCACCTGTGGGCGGCTTTAACACTTCAGCTTGACTGTAAACAGCGGGAGTACAACCAGGATTAATCAGGACATGTTGCTTGAACAATTTGATAATCATGGTGCGATCATCAACAGTGTCGATGACATCATATTTAGAGGTAATCTCAGAGAAAAGTTCAGGACTCATCTTTGGAAACTCAACGAATAAAAGTCCCCAACTCAAGTGTGAATCTTTTTGAGGTCCAAATGCCTCGTTGATACCTTCATAAGCGAAAGTTGCTCCACGCTCCATGTACCCAACAACGCATGACTTCCAAGATTCCATTGTTGAAAGATTTTAAATTTTAATGAATCGCGACACTTTCAAGTTTGGTGAAAATATAAATACCACATTTTCCTCAAGGGGTAAATCATTTATACCTTTTCGTGGAAAGACAACTACAAAATCAAATGACACCTCCAATTGACCCCAATCTGGTCAGTTATTGGCCAACCTGCGGGTGTAATTTGAATGGAAGACGAGATGGAATCATACTGTGTAATGCACACTGCAATTGGCTTTTGAGTTTGCCACGAAGATAACAAACCTGATTATAAGATCAACTAAACTGTGATTTTTTCCACTTTGAGTCCACATTTTCAAATAAAATATATAGAATGATTTTAAATTAAAAGTATCACTGGTCGTCAAATTTAGTATCATTTTCACCAACCCACTTGATAATGGAAATAGCAACTGAAAAAATCAACTCCATTTTGGAACAAGTCAAGAACACCGAACGACCCAATTTTACCCAAGCTCAGTTGGCTCTTGAGACAGTGTTATCTGAAGCCAGAACCAACGTCCTAGATGAACTACTTCATCTCATGACTGCTAAACTACAGAACCCTCCACTTCCGGAGTTGAAGTACTAACTAAAAAATTAAACCCAAAAATTTGTCAATTTTGTGTACATATTTTCCGAATTTTTGTGGATGTAAAAGTGCACATTTTCCGAATTTTTCCGGATTTCGGGTGTGAAAATTCAAAGTTGTAATTTTTCATGTCTATCAACTGCACACATTCCACAGC
>Ga0247722_10001253_pt1 | contig 14249 bp, 13 predicted proteins | sample MSEWelMarce3H_FC_FD_189094 | JGI IMG/M metagenome (GOLD analysis project Ga0247722, IMG submission 189094) | Subsurface sediment microbial communities from gas well in West Virginia, United States - MSEEL Well Study Marcellus 3H_FC | ecosystem: Environmental > Terrestrial > Deep subsurface >... | reverse complement strand
GCCTTTAAACATTGGCATGATGCATCAACTGCAAAAAATACTGATACTTGATTTATACAATAACCGTGATGATGTAAACTTATTTACGGTTAATGCTACTCGTGCGGCAGAAAGAATAAGCCCTAATTCTGAAATGGAATTGGAAAGCTTATTTGAATATATGAATAACGATACAGAAAACCATGCATTGGTTCAAAGTTGGGTATTACATTTTAAATTACTACAGATTAAATTGTTTAGTGAGGCTAAATCTAAAATTGCTACTTTATTGCAAAACTTTTGGTTAGCTAAGCATAATTTAACCATGAATGGTTTATTGAGTTTAGAACATGAGTTTTATACCAATAAAAACGATTATCAAGCATTTTTGGGTGAAACCAGAGATGTAGAAAAAATTACTGCAACAGAGCAACAACAACTTGATTTTGGTATGATGTTGTTTGGTGGGCAATTGGATCGTTTAAAAACCTTATTACGCTCTTATTTCCGCCAGCAAGTTGAGTTTGAGAGTTTAAATCCTCGTCAGAAAAACATAATGAACTACGTATTTGAACGTGGTTACAGACTGAAAGAGTTTGATGATAGTGTACTTAATCAGCGTCAAAAATTGATCATGTACATCATACAACATAAAGGATTTATAAGCACCAAAGAATTGGTTACAGAATTTGATTGCAACCGTAAAACCATACAACGTGATTTTACCACTTTGCTAGAATTAAATTTAGTAAAAGTAATTGGTAAAGGTGCTGGCTTGCGTTATGCGGTAAATGTAGCCGAGAGTAAAAACGATTTCTTATCGAAATACCAAAGTGTGCTTGTTGCCGAAGACACAGATGGCGTGCCATACGATTTATAATTTATCCCACAGAGAATATACTAATTATAACAACAAAGAATATAAGTCCGTAACAAGTCGTTAAGTAATACAAACGCTACAACGAGGATTCGATAGCAAGTTACCCTTAACACAATGTGTTTTGTATAGGTTTTATCGAATGAACACTATAACTATAGTCCATTAGAATTGAGTATGGGTCAATTCGGTTTGTTATTTAAATAAAGAAAAAGGGGATATCCTATGCGGATATCCCCTTTATTTTAAAGTTCGTCTTCATTATAAAAGTAATCTTCATTGGTTGGATAATCAGGCCAAACCTCTTCAATACTTTCAAAGGGTTCTCCGTCATCTTCCATTTCTTGTAGATTTTCAATTACCTCAAGTGGTGCCCCGCTGCGAATTGCATAATCAATTAATTCGTCTTTTGTTGCAGGCCATGGTGCATCGTCAAGGTATGAGGCTAATTCTAATGTCCAATACATAGTGGTATATTTTTATTTTAATGCGAATATAAAAAACTCTAGTTTTAAAAAAATTTATTTTTAAATTATAGGTAATATGCCGTATAGTCAGCCAGTTAATCCTTATTTAATACTTTTTGTAGCGTTGATTTTTTATCCAATTTGCCACTTTCTAACTTTTCAAACTCATTAACGAAATAAAAATGTCTGGGAGCAGCATACTTTCCTAATGTGGTTTTACAATAATCTTTCAATTGCTCCAACACTTCGTCATTTAGTTTCTCTCCCATCATTACAACTACAACAGACTCTCCATATTTTTCATCTGGCTTACGGCAAACAAACATTGGCTTAGGAGGTATTTCCAATTCATTCATCTTTTCAATAATTGCATGCTCCACATCATAACTAAAAATTTTTATACCGCCACTGTTTATCACATCATCAATTCTTCCAGCCAATTCAAAATGGGTATCATCAATTAAATTAATTACATCATTGGTTAAAAGCCATTGGTCGTCTGTAATAGGAGAACTAATGCACAAACAATTTCTTTCGTCCATTTTAATATGAACACCTTCGAGCACTTCATAATATTTATCCTTACCTACTCTTCTTAAAGCAATGTGGCTTAAGGTTTCTGTCATGCCATACGTTTGCCAAACTTCGCAGGTTAATTTGCTTAGTGCTAATAAAGTGTTTTCATTGGCTGGAGCTCCACCCAATAAAATGTGCTTGAAACGATTTAATTTTCTTTGTATAGACTCATCTGATTGCACCTCAAAAACCTGCATAGGAACGAAAGACACAAAGGTATAAGGGTGGCTTTCTTCAATGATATCTAATGGGTTAGATGTAGGAAAAACAATGGTAATATCGCAACCTAACTCCATGGCTCTAATCAGCATCATGGCTCCACCAATCATTTTACTGCTGATGCATAAAAACACATGCTCAGCTGCTGTTAACTGTATTGCTTTAATAGTACCCCTTGCACTAAGAAGCATATGCTCCCTATCAGCAACTATAGCTTTAGGCGAACCAGTACTGCCCGAAGTGGTAAAAGTAAAATGCGTAGTGCCACTTAACCAATCTTTGCAAAAGTTTAAAGTGTATTTTAAATACTCATCTTCAATCGCAAATTTACCCGAACGAATTTCATCAAACGAAAAAGAACCTTCAGGAGTGTGAATTTTTTGCATACTACAAATTTATATAACTGTTTACCAAAGATAATATCATATTGATTATAACCCCGTGCTTTTGCCCTCGGATACCATTTTTAATCGTTCATTTTCAAACCACACTTCAAAATCAGCTGCTTTTTCCTCTTGCAAATTATCTAATTTAAAACGGGTAAATTTTATGGTTTTTCCTCTTTTCAAGAATAAATTTTCGTAATAAGTACGCACATTTTTGAGCATTGGCTCAGCTTCAGGGTTTGCATGCACGTTATAATCAACAATTTCGGGAGTAATATTTAAATATTGTAACATGTTTTGTGTGAATGCAAACAACTCATCACTATCAGTTTTAAAATTAACAACACCGTCAGGCCTTAAAATTTGTTTGTATAAACGTAAAAAACGGGTGTGAGTTAAACGATGTTTAGCACTACGGTGGCGTATAAATGGGTCAGGAAATGTAATCCATATCTCGGAAACTTCACCAGGGGCAAATAATTCACTAATGCGATCCATTAATGCGCGCATAAAACCCACATTACTCATGTTATTTTCCAATGCTTTTTTTGCCCCTACCCACATACGGTTGCTTTTAATATCTAAGCCTAGAAAATTTTTCTCGGGATTTTCATGCGCTAACGCAACCGTATACTCTCCCTTACCACAACCCAATTCTAATACAATCGGATGGTTATTTTTAAAAACAACTTCGTTCCATTTACCCTTCAATTGGTAAGCAAAATCGAAGGTATGCGGATAGTCTGCAAACTCGGCAAAGCGCTTTAGTTTTTGTTTAGACATTAACTTAGGTATTACTATTAAAGGCGGCAAATGTAAGTTTCCTAAACTATATCACAAATGGAATTTTAGAAGATCTCCAATACTAATTTACTTAAATTTGCAGGATGATGAATTTATACGCATTGCAAACCGAGATTAATGGCAAGGACACTACCATGCTTACTCTGCTTGATTCAACAACCATGGCAGAAGTTAAAAATCAACGTGCAATATTAGGCCTGCTAAAAAACCAAAGTGAACCAATTATTCATGACAATATTTTGTACAATCCCTCTTTTATAGATTTTTTCCATAAAACCATGTTGGTATTTGCTGAGTTTACAGCAGGCACACATCCGATTACATCAAACGGATTTATGTATGTAGTAGATGAGCGTTGTAAAACACCCGAAAAGCCTGATCAAAAAGATATTATAGGCTCTTTTGAAGTGATAACAGGAGTGGTACTTAAAGATACATATGTGGCTAATGCTAACTACCATTTTATTAGTGAAGACGGTTTGTTTCAACTACCTGCACAGATTGAACGTGTTTTATTTATGGCATTGGTGTAAGTTGCGTTATGGCATTATTTACTTATTTAGATATAGTTGACCTTTGGTTTAAGATACAAGAGCGTGGAGCTGCATATGCTGCTAAAAAATTGGTTAGCAAAAATGAAACAAGGATTAAAAGCACCTGGAATGAAGATGATTTACCAGGAAGCAATTGGTGGCAGGTTGATGCAGTTCGCGAACGTTGGAATGAACTAATAACTGGAAGTAAAACTAAAATTTATCCCAATTATGTAACTGAAAAATGGCTTGCCAATGCATCTAATCTAAACATGCTTAGTATAGGATGCGGAACAGGTCAACGCGAATTGGAGTTTGCCATTTACCCTAATTTTTTAAATATTGACGCCTTTGATATTGCGCCTAAAGCCATTGAAGATGCAAATAAAACAGCTGTTGAGAGAGGGATAAAAAATTGTAGTTTTTTTGTAGGTGATGTATATAATGACCAATGGCCAATTGAACATTATGATGTAGTGCTGTTCCACTCGTCATTACATCATTTTAAAAACATAAATACCATTTTGCAAAAAGTACTTTATACACTAAAACCAAATGGGTTACTAATATTAAATGAGTATGTTGGTGCAAACCGTTTTCAATTTCCTTCATCGCGTAAAAAAATTGTAGAGCAGATTTATCAAACAGTAGTTCCTTCACAATTTAAAACCCGTAAAAATTCATCCATCATAAAAAATAAGGTATACTTCCCGGGGTTAATGCGTATGGTCATTTCCGATCCATCAGAGGCCGTTGAATCTGAAACTATTTTGCCAATAATGGAAAGTAATTTTAAAATACTTGAACAGAAAAACTACGGAGGAAACTTGCTCACTTTTATTCTAAAAGATATTGCGCATCATTTTAACAAACCCGAAGCACAGGATACCTTACAAAGGCTGTTTAAACTGGAAGATGAACTAATAAAGCAAGAACAACAAAGTGATTTTGTCTTTGCTGTGTATCAAAAAAAGTAATTACTACTAAAATTTAGCAGCAACTACACCCACTGTTTTATAAGATTTTACTTCACCTTTAAGGTTAAATATTTCGAAATAAAACACATACAAACCAATAGGTGCTTTTTGTCCATTATCCGTTGTTCCATCCCAAGTATAGGTACCACTCGTACCTAAAATATTATTTTTAAAAATTTGTTTCACTTCCTTTCCTGCGGCATTAAAAACAGTAAGTGTTCCTGTATAACCATTTTCACTTAACAAATAATTGATGTTCATCACGTCTTCATAGCCGTCTCCATCAGGCGAAATGGTTTTGGGCTGTAACTCCATTACACTTTCGGCACGATCAGTTTTCAAGTATTGTGAATTTTTATAGGTAGGTGTAGCATATCCAATACTTGCTGCTGCTGATGTCCAATTGGTTCTTTCATTGGCTGCGCGAGCTGCATCAATGCGCTCTAAACTCACACCATCTTTATCATCTAATAGCGGCACATGCATTTTATCGTCATAAGTCCATTCATCCAAAACAATTCCCTGTGTATTTATTAAAACAATATTTCCAACATCATCATTCATGCTTGGGGTGTTAGACCTTACTATTTGCCCAGGATACATGCAATAATATTGTTGTTGCAAAAGTTCGGGGTCAGAAGTAACCACAACGTGCGCGTTCGGATTAATTGTAAATCCTGCAGGGGCAATATTTTCTATTTGGTCAATATTTCCTAACTCATCGCGTTTGGCTAACAATAAGTCCTTAACATCTAATAACTTGTTACTGCTATTATATAGTTCAACAAAATCTACTCCACCACTACGCGGATTGAACAATACTTCATTTATAAGAAGTTGATTGCTATCAGCTAAATAAGCTAGTCCAAATTCTGCACTTCGGTAATCTTCAATAAAATTACCCGCACAATCTTTAACACTATCAATTAACAACTGATATGCTTTATCGCGCTCAAATAAAGTGTTAAATTCTAAAACAGTACTGCCATAAAATGGCTTATTTCCAACTATACTTAGCGGATTAAAAGTAGTGTTAACCAAGAAACGATTATTTAAAAATGAAGTAGAATCCATGGCTTCATTAAAAAATAATTCTACCTTATTATTATCACGCGCATAAACACGCAATAACTTTGGTTGCGTATCGTCTACATTAAATCCCTTCGCACTATTTTGTTTTGATGGTGTGCCACCGATATTACTTGTACTGGCTTTCCAGTTATTTAATCCGCAAGGGTTATTTGCATCAACCAATTCTAAACTCCAGCCACCATTAAGTTTTAATGCATCGGTAAACCAAGCCGAAGTATAATTTACATGATGAATAACTTTACCCGATTCGTTAAATAACGTAATTAAATCGGCATCGTTTCCTAAAGAGGGAAAACCCGAAACGCGCAATACATTTACATCAAACGGTAGAGCGTGCGTTGATGATGTAATGGCGATAAAACTATCAGGCAACAATAAAAAATCAGGCAATGTTGCTCTACTTGAACCGTCAGCCAAAACCCAGTTTTTTAAATTTATAATTTTATTACTCCTATTATACAACTCTACATACTCGGCATTTGGCAATTGTTTAACCGGATCAGGATCGGCCAATATTTCGCTAATTAATACATCATAATTTTGGGCTATATCAGGTAAAACATATTTAAACTGAAATTGAAGTGTGGTATCATTGCCACTACAATCCATAACATTGTTAAGAGTAACGGTATACTGCGTGTTTTTAGTAAATGTATTTTGTGTAATGATGAAAAGCGTATCTATACCTAATAAACGAATATCATTTACCACCTCATTTGGATTAAATATAACACCTAAAAGAGCAGTGGATAGAGTGTCTAAAGGTTCTGTGAAATGGACTTTAATGCTTTTATCATCAACCAAAGTAAAACCATTGATGCTTGCTGACAATAAATCAGGTTGATTATTCCATATTGAATTTATTGAGCCAGGTGTGCCACCGTTGTTCGATATCGATGCCGCATAGTTTTGTTTCCCTTTACATATTTGTTTTGGACTTTTTAATTCAATACTCCAACCACCATCATTTTTTAAAACATTTTCGTACCAATTTAAATCGTAGTTTATTTGATGAATAATTTGAGAGTTACTTGCTTTTAAAATAAGGTTATCGCTGCTGTTATTTAACAATGGCATATTGCTTACACCTATTACTTTGCCATAAGGCAAAAACAAACCGATGTTTGCATTAGCACATACCGTTACAAAACTATCAACCTCTAAAATGAAGTTTGGTAATACAGCCGTACTAGAACCATCAGTAATGCTATATCCTTTTAAATTTAATGTAACGCCCGAGTTATTATATAGTTCAATAAATTCTTGTTCGGGTAGTAAAATGGCTGGAGATGGATCGGGAAAAAATTCGCTTATTAACACATCATGTAATTCAGGAGTATAAAAGAAAAATGGAATTGAGGATGGCGCCATAACTGTTCCATTTATATCAGCAATTCCATTTATTTTTAAAGTGTAGTTTTGTTTTGATATAAATTTTGATGCGAAAGTAATTTGTATTTGTTGACTATTAATCCAAACTACATTTAGAGGATTTGTTCCGTTTGGCAGCAATAAGTAACCACTAGGCTTTAGTGCCATAATGCTATCAACGGGCTCATTAAAATATACGCTAATGCTATTGCTATCATTAACAACAACACTATCTACCAGCGGAGGTGTTGTGTCGTATATAGGTGTGTTTGCGGTTACATCGTCTAAATAAAAGTTTTGGCTATTGCCCGCAGTAAATCGTATCCACCAACCCAAATACTTACAATTGGTGTGTAAATTATCAAAGGCGGAACCTTCTAGCACAAAATTGTTTCCACCAACTGTATCGCTCCAAAGTTGCCAATTTCCCAAGTTATCTCGGAAAAGTTTTACTCGCACTACGTTATTGCTTTTACTTACAGTAGAAGCCCTACCTGCAATAAGCCTAACACGTGTATTTCCTGTTTGCTTATAAAATGTTATGCTATCTGTGGTTCCCGTTACCCCTCCCAACTGCACGTAATACCCATTAACAGGACCTTCTAAATTTGAGGTGTCACTCATTACATAAAACCGAGAGAAATTTTGTGTACTAGGACTTAATGCAAAACGGGTATAAAATTGCCAAGTTACACTGTCTGTTTGCACATGGGAAGTAGCTATATAAGCATCACTAGAAATGGTACCTTTTAAACGTAATTGTCCCGAGTTTACCTGAAAAATGCTATCATCGCCTACCCAATTCGGATTTTGAGTAAAGTTTCCATCAGTAAAGTTGTCAGCAACTTGGGCGTTAATTAAACCATAACAAGCTAATAAAAGCAACGTTAAACAAATTTGTTTCATCATAGGAATATAAAAGTATATAAAAATAATTGAAACTCGCAAACGCACCATATTAAATTGTTAATTTAGCAGCCAATATGGATGAAGCGAATTTTGAATTAGATGAGGCCACAAAAATGAAGTGGTATAAAATTGTATTTCAATTAAAAAAGCAGTTTGGTAAGAAGCCCGATATGAATGGACTTTTATTTTTAATTGGTATGAGAGAAAAAGGTACGTCTAGTGTATTGGGTAAAGATGAAAGAATGGATCTGTTTCACATTGCTACTTGTAAACTGTTAAGTTATGATGGATATTATAAATTTACACACACTGATGAAGACGGTTGGCCGCATTATGATTTGGTAAAAAAACCAGCATTTACCGATTTAATGAGTCAAGAAATGATATTACGAAAATTAGTAGTTGCATATTTTGATGAAAACGAACTTTACGAAGATTGATAAGATTAGGTGTATAGACTATATTAGATGAAAAATTAGGAGAGAAAAAATGAGAAAAGGCGGATTGATAATAGGTTTGGCATTTATTTTTATGGTGGTTGTTTCTGCAACTACAAAACAAGTTGAACCCAAGCCAAAATACGTTGAAATTACAACCAAATTTGGTGTAATGAAAGTGCTTTTATATGATGATACCCCTTTACACCGAGACAACTTCTTAAAATGGGTACGTGCAGGATTTTATGATAGCTTAACTTTTCATATGGTATCACCCGAGGGCACTGCTCAAGGCGGTGATATAAAATCTAGATACGCAACAGAAGACAGTGTAATTGGCGATAGCGATTTTGGCTATAGAATTCCTGCAGAATTTAGGCCACATCATTTTCATAAATACGGTGCGTTATCTGCTGCCAGAGATATCAACCCTGAATTTGCTTCTCACCCAACACAGTTTTTTTTTGGTACGCGGTACAAACTACAATATTAAAGACTTGCAAAAAATGGAGGGTTACAAAAACCAAATGATTCGTACTAATATTTTCTATACCTTAATGAATGCTGACTCAACCAAAAAACGTATTGCTGATTTTGGTATGCGTGGAGATAAGGATGGCTTAAGGGCTTATACTAAAACTTTTCAAACCATAACCGATTCTATTTTTGCTATGCGAGCACCATTTACTTTTACTACCGAACAATTAAGAACTTACAATACAATTGGCGGTGTTCCACCACTTGATAGTGGATATACTGTGTTTGGAGAGGTGGTCTCAGGTATACATATTATTGATTCTATTTGTAATCAACCAACCGCAAAAAATAAACGTCCGATTAAGGACATAAGAATGAAAATAAGAGAAGTAAAAAATTAATGTTAAGGAAACACGCCATACCCTTTATTTTTTTGTTGCTAACGCATGTTGTAAATGCGCAGCAAACTATTGTTACAGGTCGTGTTATCGAGAAAGGGAAGAATGAAGCCATCCCTTTTGCCAGTGTATCTTTTAAAGGAACAACAGTTGGCACAACTACTGATTTTGAAGGGAATTTCAAAATTTACACCATTAAACAAGTTGATTCTCTTGTGGCCTCATTTATGGGTTATAAGACGGTTGTTATAAAAATAAAACCAAATCAAACACAACACATTACTATTCAACTTGAAGAAAATGTACAACTAATGAATGAAGCAGTTATAAGGGTAAAAGTTAACCCCGCATTGCGCATTGTTAATCAAGCGGTAGCCAATCGAAAAGTAAATGATTTTAGTCTGCTGAGAAGTTACGAGTACGATTGTTATAACAAAACCGATGTATCGATGAACAATATATCGGACAAGCTTAAAAAAAATAAATTATTACAGCCTTTAAAAGAATTATTTGATACCACCAACCAAATGAAAAATGAGGATGGAATATCGATACTTCCTATTTTTATAAGTGAAACAAAATCTAAATATTATTACCATGCCAATCCTTATAAAAACAAGGAAGTACTGATGGCAAATAACATCATGGGATTTGGTATTAATGAAGGAAGTTATATTGTAGATATGCTTGGAACTAGTTTGTTACAATTTAACTTCAATGAAAACTGGATGCGCTTTTTAGGTAAAGATTTTATATCACCAATCTCATCAAACTGTCATAACTATTATTATTACACCTTACGCGATTCTGTTGATATTGACGGGGTAAAATGCTACGAAATAAAACTACAACTTAAACGTGAATCTGATTTGGGATTTTTAGGTACTATTTGGCTTGCCGATTCCACCTTCGCCATACGCAGAATATTGGTCGAAATTTCATCAAATGCAAACCTCAATTTTATTGCGCGTTTAAAAATTCAACAAGAACAATTACCAACTATTACTGGACCATGGATTCCTACTAAAACTAGAGCAATTGTTGAGCTATCAAGAATTACAGAAAATACCAGTGGATTTGTAGCCAAGATGTATCGGGCAAATTCAAACATTGTTGTTAATCAACCCAAACCTGATAAGTTTTTTGATGTCGCTGTAGAAAGACTTAGTGAAGACATTACGAGAGACACCAATTATTGGAACAAGAATAGACCCGAAAAATTTACTGCTACCGAACAACACATGTATAAAATGATTGACTCGGTAAAAAACTTACCTATTGTTCATACCTACACCGAAATTATCCAATTAATTACAGAGGGTTATTACCGCACACCTAAAGTGGATTTTGGCCCTTATGGTTACTTATTAAACTACAACCAAGTAGAGGGATTTAGAACACGGGTAGGGTTTAAAACCAATCAGTTTTTTTCGCGTAATTGGTATTATAGAGGTTATGTTGCTTACGGTTTTGAAGATAAACAGTGGAAGTATGGATTAGGTATTGAAACCATCTTAGCGCATAAAAAATGGTCGACTATAGGCATACACTATAAAAACGATAATGATATTTTAGGAGTTACAGATCCATCATCGGCACCAATGATTAGTTTTGGCGCAGGCAATAACCCTGTTTTTGGCGCGCTTAACATGGTCTCAACCCTATCGCGCATTAACCGCACTATTGATTACCGCTTGGTATATTTAAAACAATTAAATAGAGATTTTACCATAAGACTTAGCGCGCAAAATACCTATTTTAAACCCTTAGGTACTTTTAAGTTTGCATACTTACTTGATGAAAATAAACCAGCTAGTAATGGTAACATCAGAGAAACATTTACCTACACAGCAGCTACCGTTGATTTTAGATTTGCATACAAAGAAGTTTTAATGAGTAAAGGAAACTACCGAATACGCGTTAAATTGGCCAAAGCCCCTGTTGCCACCCTTTCTTATACCCGAGGATTTAAAGGCATAGCTGATGGTAATTTTAACTTCGATAAAATTCAGCTTAACCTAAACCAACATATTACCACAGGCATTTTTGGCAATGCCGATTTTAGTGTTACTGCTGGAAAAATATTTGGCCGTTTACCATATCCGTTGCTAGAGGTAATGAGAGGTAACACAACCATTATTGCAGCCGACAATAATTTTAACTTAATGAATTTGTACGAATTTGTTGCCGATGAGTATGCTCATTTTTGGTATGTACAACATTTTGAAGGGCTATTTTTTAATCGTATACCTTTGCTAAAAAAATGGAAGTTGCGCAACTATGCCTTGATAAAAGGAGCCTACGGACATTTAAGTGAGGCTAATAAAAACATATTGCCATCAACTAACACTTATGGTGTAAACTACTTACCCATTAATGAGTTTAAAAGTAATATGCCATATGCAGAAGTAGGCTATGGAATTGAAAATTTATTTAGGTTTGTTACATTGGGTATGGTACATAGGTTAACATACCTAAATAATACCGATGTAAGAAAATGGGGTATTAACTTGGGGTTAGTCTTTAATTTTTAAGCTTCCAACATCGCATCCCAATAAGCTTTGCCGTATGCAACTAAAATTTCACTACCTGCTTTTATATTGCGTGATGCTAGAATAAACGCCCTGCCTTTTGATATTTTATAATGCGCATTATTACGCAAACCTTTTACACGGCCCATACCTGCAGCATCATTTGCATAACGGCCCAAAGCCCACAAACAATATTCGGCATCAATGCAATTCTTATCGTTTATATGGAAATAATAAGCACCCTTTTCTTTTCCTTTCTTTTTCTCATTGCGCTCTTGGCATTGTTTCCAAGTTAAGCGTTCACCCTCGTATTCGGTTATTATTTCGCCTTTTTTTAAATCTTTTGCAACAAATAACCCCTTGCCTGCTTTGGGTATGGTTGATTTTTTAACGTATAGCATAAACAGTTGCGAAGATGCACTATTTAAAAACAAAGTAAATCAATTTTTTTTTCTGCTAATTGTTGATAGTTATCCCTTTTACTTCATCCTAAAGTTTGCTTCTTTTACAACTGTAAAATAAAATAATATGGATATCGTATCATACAATGTAAATGGCATTCGTGCTGCAATAGGTAAAGGACTTTTAAACTGGATGGAAAGTCGTAAGGCTGATGTATATTGTTTTCAGGAAACCAAGGCAGAAAAAAGTCAGGTTGATTTAAGCTCGTTTGAACTTTTTGGATACAACAGCTATTGGTTTAGTGCACAAAAAAAAGGATATAGTGGCGTAGCCATTTTTACCAAATATAAACCTAAAAATGTAGTGTATGGGTTTGGCAATGACACCTACGATGCTGAAGGCAGAATAATACAATTAGATTTTGATGATTTAAGTATAATAAGTGTTTACATCCCATCTGGTACAACAGGAGATGAACGCCAAGGATACAAAATGCAATGGTTAGATTTTTTTAATACCCATATAAATAAAGTTATCCAAGAACAACCCAACCTAGTGGTTTGTGGTGATTACAATATTTGTCATCAACCCATAGATATACATGACCCAATTAGCAACAAAAATAGCAGTGGTTTCTTACCAGAAGAACGCGGTTGGTTAAGTAGTTTTATTGATGGAGGATTTATAGATAGTTTCCGTCATTTTAACAAAACACCACATCAATACAGTTGGTGGACATACCGCGCTAATGCACGTGCCAATAATAAAGGTTGGCGAATTGATTATTGCATGGCTTTTTCTACTCTTGAACACCGCCTATTAGATGCAGGTATTCATCCTGATGTAGTGCATTCTGACCATTGCCCAGTTTGGGTGAAACTAAAGTAATAAGTTACTGAATATTGGTAATAAATAATATGTTACCCTCTTGCCTAACAAAATACTGTTTAAGTGCACGTCTTGCAGCACCTTCAATTGGCGTGCCCGTAGCAGGATCAAACTTACTGTTACAGCAACCTTTCCAATAAGGGTCGTATTGTCCACACCGATAAAATGAACTGGTGCTATCCATGCTAATATAGCTACAAGCTTCTGTTGGATTATTGGGGCAAGTTCTATCAAACGCAACGTACTCGTTATAAATGGTACGGTATATGATAATGCCCCTATTGCCTCCTGGTTCATAAACAAAACCTTGCGGTATAGTTAATGGCGCATAAGATGGTAAACTTAAATTGATATTTAAATAGACCTGTATTGGGGTAAAAAAATCCTGATTATTTAAGTTGTTATCCTTGCAACCTTGGTTGGTAAATAGCAACAACAATATAATGCATGTTAGTTTATTCATAAGTGTAAAAGCCTTTACCTGTTTTACGACCGTGATGTCCAGCATCTACTTTTTGCTGCTGTATGCGGCTTGGTCTAAACTTTCCATCTTGATTAAACAAATTGTAAATAGATGTTGTAACAGAGAAATTGGTATCTACACCAATTAAATCCATCAACTTGAATGGACCCATTTTAAACCCGCTACTTTCCATCAAAGCATCAATGGTTTCAAAATCTGCAATACGCTCCTCTGCAATTTTTAGTCCCTCTACATAATAATGACGTGCCACACGATTTACAATAAAACCAGGAGCATCGGCTGCCATAACGCATGTTTTGCCCATGCCTTCAATTAATTGTTTGCATTGATTTGCAATGGCTAGATCTGTTTCAACACCACAAATAATTTCTACCAATTTCATTATGGGGGCCGGGTTAAAAAAGTGTATCCCTAAAAACCGTTTGGGGTTAGGTACTTTAGC
>Ga0247722_10001252_pt1 | contig 14251 bp, 16 predicted proteins | sample MSEWelMarce3H_FC_FD_189094 | JGI IMG/M metagenome (GOLD analysis project Ga0247722, IMG submission 189094) | Subsurface sediment microbial communities from gas well in West Virginia, United States - MSEEL Well Study Marcellus 3H_FC | ecosystem: Environmental > Terrestrial > Deep subsurface >... | reverse complement strand
GATGAGTACGGTTTGCTTAAAGTTGCTCACTCACCGAAGAATCATATTGAAGGTGAAATGCTTAGGCAGAAGTTAATTGCAGTTGGAATAAAAGCAACACTTTCTCAAACTAAAGCAGGACCAAAGCTTCTTGTTTTTGAAAAAGATTTAAAGATTGCCAAGGCAACTTTAAATAGTTAGCGGTTTGCTCCTGGTACCCAAAGCTGGTCGCCAATCACTTTATTTGCATCTCTTGCCAACACAAAGAGTAAATCAGATAGCCGGTTTAGGTATTTAGCAGTAATTGGATTTACGCCACCACCAAAGGAGTGGATTGCATGCCAGGTAGCACGCTCTGCTCTTCTAGTTACAGTTCTTGCAACATGTAGTAACGCTGCAGCAGGAGTTCCGGAAGGCAATACAAATGATCGCAATGGTTGCAATCCTTCGTTGAACTTATCAATCTGCTTTTCCAAGTAATCTATTTGTGATTCTAAAACTCTAAGTGGTTCGTGCTCAGGCTTATCAACTACTGGCGTGCAAAGATCTGCTCCAACATCAAAGAGGTCATTTTGAACTCTAATTAACAACTTAATAATTTCGGCATCTTCAATTCCGCCCATTGCTAACACAACACCGATTGATGAGTTTGCTTCATCAACGGTGGCATATGCCTCTAGTCGTGGATCATTTTTTGAGGTGCGGCTCATATCCCCGAGTGAGGTTGTGCCATCATCGCCTGTTTTTGTGTATATGCGGGTTAAGTTGACCATGACCTCACCCTACCTCAAGCAATTACAATGGGGAATTATGGAGCGCTTAAGGGTAGTTGGAGGGGCCAGATTACTTGGCACTGTCCGAGTAAGTGGTGCAAAAAACTCTGCACTTAAGTTAATGGCATCTACTTTGCTTGCCCCTGGAAAATCAGTAATTACAAATCTTCCTGCAATTGCAGATGTTGAATATATGGCTGAATTATTAACCCGGTTAGGTTGCAAAGTTGAAATAGATCGGCAGCTAAGCCAAGTAAGTATTGATGTTCCAGTTGAACTTGGACATCGGGCAGATTATGACATGGTTAGAAAAATGAGAGCCTCGATAAATGTTTTAGGTCCATTAATTACCCGAGCATTACTTGCTGAGGTTGCACTTCCTGGTGGAGACGCTATTGGTTCACGCGGTTTAGATTTTCATATTAATGGCCTGACTGAGATGGGTGCTGAGATTTATTCAGAGCATGGTTTTGTAATTGCAAAAGCACCAAATGGATTAAAGGGGGCCAACATCACTCTTGAGTTTCCAAGTGTTGGAGCGACTGAAAATATTATGACGGCTGCAACATTGGCAAAAGGTAAGACTGTTATTGATAATGCAGCACGTGAACCAGATGTTGTAGATCTTGGAGAATTCTTAATTTCAATGGGTGCAAAGATTTCCGGACTTGGCTCTCACACCATTACCATCGAAGGCGTAAGTTCATTAAAACCTGCAACCCATGCAACATTAGCCGATCGAATTGTTACCGGAACTTGGGCATTTGCAGCTGCTATGACTCAGGGAGATATAACTATTGAAAATGGTAGAGCCGATCACCTAGAGCTTCCACTTGATAAGTTAGTTAAAGCAGGTGCAGTAGTTACCACAACGCCAAATGGTTTTAGAGTGAAGATGGATAAAAGACCAATTGCAGTTGATGTTGCAACACTTCCCTATCCAGGTTTTCCAACAGATCTACAACCAATGGTGATTGCACTCAACGCAATCGCTGAAGGAACCTCAGTGGTAACTGAAAATGTCTTTGAAGGAAGATTTATGTTTGTAAATGAATTAATGCGTCTTGGGGCAAAGATTCAAGTAGATGGCCACCATGCTGCAATTACTGGCATTAAACAATTATCTTCCGCCCCAGTTGCTGCTACCGATATTCGAGCTGGTGCAGGGCTTGTTCTAGCAGCGCTGGTAAGTGATGGCGTAACAATAATTGAAGATGCTTTCCATATCGATCGCGGCTATCCAGATCTTCCTTCCCAACTACAATCTTTAGGTGCAGATGTCAGCCGAGTTTAATTTTCCAGATCGAAACCTAGCCCTTGAGTTAGTACGAGTAACTGAAACCGCTGCGATTGCTGCCTCTGCTTGGGTAGGCCGTGGTGATAAAGATTCTGCAGATGCTGCAGCAGTTACTGCAATGCGAAAAATGATAAACACAGTTGATATGTCCGGTGTAATTGTTATTGGTGAAGGTGAAAAAGATAATGCGCCGATGCTCCACAATGGTGAAGAGGTTGGCAATGGCAGTGGACCAGCATGTGATGTAGCGGTAGATCCAATTGATGGAACAACTCTTACCTCAAATGGATTAAATGGCGCAGTGAGCGTGATTGCGCTTGCACCTCGTGGCACGATGTTTGATCCAAAGGGTGCTTTTTATATGAACAAGATTGTTACTGGCCCGGAAGCAGCATCGGTTATTGATATCTCAGCTCCTGCTGGAGAAAATGTTAGAAGAGTTGCAAAAGCAAAAGGTGTAGATATCTCAGACATTACTGTGATCGTGCTTGATCGACCAAGACATGCACAGTTGTTAAAAGATTTACGACAAGCTGGTGCGCGAATCAGATTGATTAGAGATGGTGATGTGGCAGCTGCAATTGAGACCGCACGCTTTGGAACCGGAATTGATATTTTGATGGGAATTGGTGGCACTCCAGAAGGTGTTGTTACCGCTGCTGCAATGCGAGCATTGGGCGGGGTTATTCAAGGTCAGTTAATGCCACAAAGTGATAGTGAAAAAGAATCTGCCCAAGCAGCAGGCCATGATCTTTCAAAGATTTACTCCACCAATGATTTAGTTTCATCAGATGATGTTTTCTTCTCGGCAACTGGTATCACTGATGGTGAATTGTTAAAGGGAGTAAGACACACAGCTTTTGGTGCAATTAGCCATTCATTAGTTGTTAGAGGTCGATCAAAAACAGTTCGAATTATCGAAACTGAGCACCGAGATAATTAATTTGTAACTACTTGGGCCTCACCCAAGATTGAAACACGGTTATTTGAAACAGAGATGAATCCACCATTAATAACAAATTCATTTACAGAACCATCTGCTGCTTTAATTGAAACAGTTCCATCGGCAAGTACCCCAAGAAGTGGTGCGTGACCTGGCAGTACGCCAAGATCTCCTTCAAGCGTGCGAGCAGAAACCATCTTTGCTTCACCGCTCCACACCCGCTTCTCTGGGGTAACTACCTCAACTTTTAACATGAGTTATGACTTAGCCAACTCTGCTGCTTTGCGCTCAACATCATCAAGACCACCGCACATAAAGAATGCTTGCTCAGGTAGATGGTCATACTTACCATCTGCGAGCGCTTCAAATGCTGCAATTGTTTCAGTCAACGGCACAAATGAACCTTCAAGTCCGGTGAAGACCTTTGCCACGAAAGTATTTTGTGACAAGAATCTTTGAATACGACGAGCTCTTCCTACTAGCACTCTATCCTCTTCAGAAAGTTCATCAATACCCAAGATTGCAATAATGTCTTGCAGATCTTTGTAACGCTGCAGAATTTGCTTGATTCGGTTTGCAACTCGGAAGTGGTGCTCGCCAATGTAACGAGGATCCAAAATACGAGAGGTTGAATCAAGTGGATCTACTGCAGGATAAATACCAAGCTCAGAGATTGGACGAGACAACACAGTTGTTGCATCTAAGTGAGCGAAGGTTGTGTGTGGTGCTGGGTCGGTGATGTCATCAGCTGGAACATAAATCGCCTGCATCGAGGTAATTGAGTGACCACGAGTTGAGGTAATTCGCTCCTGTAGCTGACCCATCTCATCAGCAAGAGTTGGTTGGTATCCCACCGCAGATGGCATACGACCAAGAAGAGTTGATACTTCAGAACCTGCTTGAGTAAAGCGGAAGATATTGTCGATGAACAACAACACATCCTGCTTCTGTACATCACGGAAGTACTCAGCCATTGTTAGAGCAGAAAGTGCAACACGAAGACGCGTTCCAGGTGGCTCATCCATTTGTCCGAAGACCAATGCGGTTTTGTTAATAACTCCGGTTTCAGTCATTTCCAGGAATAAGTCATTACCCTCACGAGTTCGCTCTCCAACACCTGCGAATACAGAAACACCACCAAAGTTTTCTGCTACGCGATAAATCATCTCTTGGATAAGCACAGTCTTACCAACACCTGCGCCACCAAATAATCCAATCTTTCCACCCTTTACATAAGGAGTTAGAAGATCAATAACTTTAATTCCAGTTTCAAACATCTCAGTCTTTGATTCAAGTTGATCAAATGCTGGAGCGGTTCGGTGGATTGGCCAGCGCTCTTTAATATCTAATGAAGAGGTTGGTACATCTAATGACTCACCCAAGGTATTAAATACATGTCCCTTTGTTACATCGCCAACTGGAACTGAGATCGCACTTCCAGTGTCGGTAACAGTTGCACCACGAACCATGCCGTCAGTAGGTTGCATGGAGATGGCGCGGACTAAGTTGTCACCAATATGTTGGGCGACCTCAAGTGTTAACTTCTTGGTCTCACCCCCCAATGTGACATCAATATTTAGTGCGTTGAAAATGGCCGGCATGGAATCGGCTGGAAATTCAATATCCACTACCGGTCCAATTACACGGGCAACTCTTCCGGTTGCTGTTTTGACTGACATTATTCGCTCCCTGCGCTAGCTGAGGCGAGCGCATCTGCGCCGCCTACGATTTCACTGATCTCTTGGGTAATTTCGGCCTGACGAGCCGCGTTTGCAAGTCGAGTTAACGACTTAATTAATTCATCAGCATTGTCAGTCGCTGATTTCATAGCACGACGTCTTGCTGCATGCTCACTGGCTGCAGATTGAAGCATCGCGTTAAATACTCGAGCCTGAATATAGCGAGGTAGTAATGCGTTAAGCACCTCACCAGCATTAGGTTCGAATTCATACATCGGCAAGATAACTGCCGGTCCAGTTGATTCCACAACCTCAAGAGGCAGCATTCGCTTAGCATCTGGAGTTTGAGTGATCATAGATTTAAACTCGGTATAAATAATATGTAATTCATCAACGCCATTTACATCTGTTTGCGCATCAGCTAAGAAAGCAGCAATTAAAGCCTCGGCTACCTCTTTGGCATGAGCATAGGTTGGGTTATCTGAGAATCCACTCCAAGAGGCGGTGATCTTTCTATTTCTAAATTTATAGAAGTTAATTCCCTTGCGCCCTACTAGATATGGATTTACCTCAAGACCTCTTGATTGCAACAAGGCAATTAATTGATCACCCTCTTTAATAGCAGCATTTGAGTAAGCACCAGCCATACCGCGGTCTGCGGTAATGATTAGAACTGCAGCACGCTTTGGATTTATTGATGCAGTTGTTAATGGATGGTTGGTACTTGATAGAGATGCAACAGCTGAGACCGCCCGAGTTAACTCGTTGGCATAAGGAGATGAGGCAGCAACTTTTTGTTGCGCCTTAACAATGCGAGAAGCAGAGATTAGCTCCATCGCCTTGGTTATCTTCTTAGTCGCCTTTACCGACCGCATACGGCGGCGGTAAATACGAAGTTGGGCACCCATTTTGGCTTCTCTCTTTTCTTAGCGCTTTACCGCTGGTACTTGACGAGTGATTTGCTCATTATCTTCACCACTTAATGCATCAGCTTTTTTCTCATTTACAGCTGGTGCAACTGATGATTTAAATTGAGTCTTAAATGTTGTGATTGCCTCTTCTAGTGCCTTAACAGTGTCATCTGTTAATTCACGAGTTGAAGAAATTACATCAAAGATTTGCTTGCGCTCACGAGCAATGAAATCTAAGAACTCTGTTTCAAATCTGCGGATATCAGGAACTGGAATTGAATCCATTTTGCCGGTAGTTCCTGCCCAAATTGATGCCACTTGGCGCTCAACTGAGAATGGGGAGTACTGACCTTGCTTTAATAGTTCAACCATTCGTGCACCGCGCTCTAACTGAGCCTTTGATGCAGCATCTAGATCTGAACCAAAAGCTGCGAATGCTTCAAGTTCACGATATTGCGCAAGATCAAGACGAAGGCGACCAGCAATTTTCTTAATCGCTTTTGTTTGAGCTGATCCACCCACGCGAGATACTGAAATACCTACGTTAATCGCAGGACGAACACCTGCGTTAAACAAGTCAGTCTCAAGGAAGCACTGACCATCGGTAATCGAAATAACGTTTGTTGGAATAAATGCCGAAACGTCATTTCCTTTAGTCTCAATGATTGGCAGACCAGTCATTGAACCGCCACCTAATTCATCAGATAACTTTGCGCACCTCTCAAGCAAACGGGAGTGTAAATAGAAAACATCTCCAGGATATGCCTCGCGGCCCGGTGGGCGCCTTAGCAATAGCGATACTGAACGATAAGCCTCTGCTTGTTTTGATAGATCATCAAAAATAATTAATACATGTTGACCCTTATACATCCAATGCTGACCAATTGATGAGCCGGTGTATGGAGCTAGATATTTAAATCCTGCTGGATCAGATGCAGGGGCAGCAACAATTGTTGTGTACTCCATTGCACCCGCTGCTTCAAGTGAACCCTTTACGGATGCAATTGTTGAACCCTTTTGTCCAATCGCAACATAAATACATTTAACCTGCTTCTTTGGATCCCCACTCTTCCAGTTCTCCAATTGGTTAATGATTGTGTCTACTGCAATTGCAGTTTTACCAGTCTGGCGATCACCAATAATTAATTGACGTTGACCACGGCCGATTGCAGTCATTGAGTCAATTGCTTTAATTCCAGTTTGCATAGGTTCTTTAACTGGTTGGCGTTGCACAACAGATGGTGCTTGAATTTCAAGAGCACGAGTTGTTTCAGCTTTAATCTCGCCCTTGCCATCAATTGGCCGACCAAGTGCATCAACAACACGTCCTAGGAAGCCATCGCCAACTGGAACAGAGAGAATTTCTCCAGTGCGGCGAACAGTTGTTCCTTCTTCAATTCCGGTGAACTCACCCAAAATAACTACACCGATTTCGCGAACATCTAAGTTCAGCGCTAGTCCTAGTGTGCCATTTTCAAACTTCAACAACTCATTTGTCATAGTTGATGGCAGACCTTCAACGCGTGCAATGCCATCACCTGCCTCAGTAACGCTACCGATTTCATCCTTTACGGCAGCTCCTGGTTTGTATGCAGCGACATGTTTTGCCAATGCATCCCGAATCTCTTCGGGGCGGATACTAACTTCGGCCATCTTTTCTCTCTTCTCTCTCTAAATAACAGATGCTTATCGCACCTGTTAAAGCTAACTTACGAGCGCTCTGCCCGCTTCTGCTATTCGATTAACGATGGTGCCATCAATGACATCATCGGCATATCGAATTGATATTCCACCTAAAACTTTTGGATCAATTTCAAGATTAATATGAACTGGTCTTCCCATTTGCTTGGTTAATGCTGCAACTAACTTTTCAATTTGTGAAGAACTTAACTCAACCGCACTCTTAACATGTGCAACTAAGCGATCCTTACGACTTGAAACATAATGTGAATAGGCAGCCAATGTTGCATCGATACTGCGGCCACGGCGAAGGGTTACTACCTTGCGCAATAAGTTAAGAGTTGAGCTTGAGTACTTACCTTTTATAACAGCCTCAAGTAAAGATAGCTTGCCTTCATCTGTATCTGCTGAGGTGTTCAAGGCTTGCCTTAGATCAGGGTTTGCTTTTAGAACGCGAGCAAAATCAAATAATTGATTCTCTAGTTTTTCTAGCTCGCCATTTTTATCTGCAACCGCTGACTCCGCTTCAACTGCAAGATTTTCAATTGCATCTGCAATCTCACCTGGGCTAGACCATCTAAGGGATGCCGCACTTGCCAATAAGGATTGCGCTGCACTACTGATGTTCTTTCCAAATAAATTAGAGATTAATTCAGCCTTTGCTGAAGCATCTCGAGCGTTGTCAGTTAATGCTCTTCTAACACCAATTGATGAGCTTAAAACTGAAAGAATTACAAATAGATCATTGGCAAATTGGGCTAACTCAGCAGGTGATTGTTTATTAACAACCTCCGCCAAAGTTTTGCGCAGCGCTAAAACAGAAGCTCTGCTTGAACCGCCCAATACCTTCATGATTATTTACTCTTCTCCAGATCTGCAATAAAGCGATCAACAATCCGAGACTGACGGACCTGGTCATCTAAAGCTTCTCCGACAATCTTTCCGGCTAGCTCAGTTGCTAATGCACCAACCTCATTACGAAGTGAGGTAACTGCTTGTTGGCGCTCAGCTTCAATCGCAGCAGTTGCTGCAGCAGTAATTCTTGCTGCCTCTTCAGCTGCTTTGGTGCGCAAATCTTCAATGATTGCTGCCCCTTGAACTCTGGCATCTTCACGAATCTTTTGAGCTTCACCGCGAGCTTCATTTAACTGAGTTGTGTACTGCGCAAGTGCGCGCTCAGCTTCAACTTGTGCTCGTTCGGCTTTCTCCATGCCACCTTGAATCGCTTCAGTTCGTGCCGTAAATGCTTTTTCAAACATTGGCACAACCTTTGAGCGAAGAACTAGGAAGAGCAATGAGAAGGCAACGAAACCAACAATTAATTCAGCGGTGTGCGGAATTAATGGGTTGGCGCCTTCGCCTGCTGCCCACTTGTTAAAACTAATTAAGGACATCGTTTATCTATTCTCGCTTTAATTACAGTACGAAAGCTAGAACTAGACCGAATAGTGCTAGAGCTTCAGCTAATGCGAAGCCTAGAAATGCGATCGGTTGCAAAACAGAACGTGCCTCTGGTTGGCGTGCTACACCGCTGATGTACGCGGCGAAGATCATGCCAGTTGCGATTGCAGGTCCGATTGCAGATAGGCCATAACCGACCAGGTTGAGTGTGCCTTCCATATTCTTTTCCTTCTTTCTTTGTTAGGTGCTGCTTTGGTTTTTTCTAGTGTTCATCCGCTAACGCACCCGCTATATAGAGGGCAGTCAACAGGGTAAAGATATATGCCTGAAGGCATTGGACCATAAATTCAAAGAATGTAAGGGCAATACCGAAGGCAAAGGCAAATGGTGAGACCAGTTTTAAGCCGATCGCTCCTTGCAAAAGGTGCTCTCCGCCCAAGATAAATACCAAAAGTAGAAGGTGGCCAGCAAACATGTTTGCAAATAAACGAAGTGAGAGAGTTAGAGGACGAACTATGAAATATGTTGCAACTTCAATCGGAGTAAGTAAGACATAAACAGGTTTTGGTACACCTGGCATGAACATAATCTCTTTTAGATATGCCATTAAGCCTTTATGTTTTATCGCAACATAATGGAAGATCACAAAGGTGAAAAGAGCAAGCACGTAAGGAAAACTTACGCGAGACATTGTTGGGAATTGCAGGAACGGGATGATTCCAAATAAGTTGTTAGTTAAAATAAATGTAAATAAAGTAAATAAGTAAGGAACAAAGCGCATGAATTCATGGCCAATAACATCTCTGGCTAGATCATTTCTAACAAAACCGTAGATTGATTCACCGGCAAATTGCAGCTTTGATGGCACAACTGAAGCTTTTCGTGATGCAAGAATAAAGAAAGTAGAGATCAAAATAACTGAGAAGAAAACTAGAAAGACTGGTTTTGTCGTAAATGGATTGTCTGCAAATACTGGCGGTAATTCAAAGTCGGCAGTACTAGGAGGCTGAAAGCCTTCCTCTGCTGCTAACCGCACGCCCACTTAAATCTCCAAAATGTTAGTTGCTTAACTTGCGCGAACTTTTACTTTTCTTCGGGCCCTGCTCTAGCCGGCGGGGATAAACGGCTACGGGCGAAACCCTATTAGATATGTCAGATTAGCGCGAAATTTGAATCAGTAAAAATCTCACCTGATGAAGATTTGGTGATCTTAATCGCGCCCAAAACGGAGCCAGACCAAATAAATCGAGGCACCGGCACCCAGCAACATCCCAACCAATACTAGGTAGGTAGTTCCAAGCCAGCGGTCTAGCCCCCAGCCGATCCCTCCCCAAATCAGAAGCCCAGATAGCAGGTATCCAACAATTGACCAAAGCGCATTCTCCTCATTTTGGGAGTTGCTTAAATTTTCATTATCAGAGTTCTTACCGCTCATTATTTATCCTCTTCCTTCTTTGGCAAAGGCATTTGAAACCTTAACTTTAAAAAGCTTCGAATCTCTCCATATAACCAAGCCATGGTAATCAAAATTGCGCAGATGGCAAAACTGCCTCGATCGACGCTGCTGCGGTCGGTAAATTTCGTTACCAAAAGCAGAAATGCACCCATCAATACCACTTTGGCAAAGTATGAAAACATGGCAAGTGCCATGGTTGCCATTGGATCTAAATCTCTAGATATCCGCGCAACTAAGAGATGTACACTAAAAAAGATAATTACTGTAAACGCTGCAAGAGATGCACCAACAAATCCAGATTTTCCTACCAGTAAAGTTGCACCAGCAACTGATAGAACGGCCACGCTCACTGCTGGAACAATTGCACCTTTCCACAATTGGGTGTCACTCATTTAATCACACTCACATTCTTGCTGCTCTTGATTACCCATACTGAAGTTAGAAATATTAGAGCACCTGCAAGTATCGCAATCCAAATTGAGGCAAAAGCTGCAATCACAGTTGGCAGTGCAAACATTGCGGTCCAAAGATATAAAACTATTGTTGTGCGTTGTTGAGTTAGACCAAATCTCATAATTCGGTGGTGAAGGTGTTCTCGATCGGCGGCAAATGGTGAACGACCTGCTTTAACCCGTCGCAAGATTGCCATCGCAAAATCTAAGAGTGGAATTGCTAAAACTGTAAATGGTAAAAGCAACGGTAGTAAAGCTGAACTACCATTTTCTTCAGTGATGGCAGAGGCATCAACTTGACCGGTTAAAGTAATTGCAGATGCACTAACCATTAAACCAAGGAACATAGCTCCTGAGTCGCCCATAAATATTTGGGCAGGGTGGAAATTATGTGGCAAGAATCCAAGACATAAACCAATAACTACTGCCGTTATTAAAGATGGAGCACCGGCACGATTTAAGCCATTTATTACCGCAAGCAAATAAGAGAAGGCAAAAAATGAGGCAGCGCAAATCATGACAATCCCAGTGGCCAAACCATCTAGGCCATCTACAAAGTTAATTGCATTAATAACAACCATGACAAACAAAATAGTTAACAGCTGGCCAATATTTGTTGGCAAGGTCGTAATTCCATTAATTGGTAACCAGAGAATTTGCACACCATAAATTAATAAAATTCCAGCAGCTAATGCTTGACCGGCGAACTTGGTAATTGGATCCAGATCAAAGCGATCATCAAGTAACCCAAGTAAAAGAATAAAGGTGCCGCTTAGGAAAATTCCAGTTGCTTCACTTCCAAATGATTTATGGACAAGTGGCAAGTAATTAACAATTACTAAAGTAAGTGCCATTGAAAGCCACATCGCGAGCCCACCCCAGCGCGGAGTTGGTTCTAGATGAACATCTCTGGATCTAATTGCTGTTACAGCACCTGCTTTAATTGCTAAATCTCTAACAAGTGGAGTTAGTAAATAAGTAATTATGGCTGCAAGTAATACGGTTACTAAATACTCGCGCATGTCTTTTTGTGACTAGTTTTTTGGCTCTGGATAAACTGGAAATTTAGCCGTTAATTTATGAACTTCAGATCTAATTGCTTTAGCCTTATTGTCGTCTTCGCCATCTTTGATAGCACGTGCAATAAATGAAGCTATCTGGTTCATCTCGCTTTTGCCCATACCTTGAGTGGTAATGGCCGCAGTTCCAACTCGAATTCCACTTGTAACCGCTGGTGATTCAGGATCGTATGGAATTGAGTTTTTATTTAATGAAAGACCTGATCTGCCACATCGTTCATCTGCGATTTTTCCGTTAACACCAGTTGAGCGAATATCAATAAGTGCAAGGTGGGTTTGAGTGCCACCTGATACTGCACGCATTCCAGCTGACTCTAATCCTTTAGCTAATTCTTGGCAGTTTTCAATTACTTTCTTTGCGTAATCTTGATACTCAGTTGTTGCACATTCTTTAAGCGCAACAGCTTTGCCTGCAACTGCACTCATGATTGGTCCGCCTTGCATTCCCGGAAAAACCGCTTTATCTATCGCTGCTGCATGTTTTTCCTTGGATAAAATCATTCCGCCTCTTGGGCCACGCAAAACTTTGTGGGTTGTAAATGAGACAACATCTGCATACGGCACAGGAGATGGAATTGCTTTACCTGCCACTAAACCGATGAAGTGGGCTGCATCTACCCACATGATTGCACCAACTTCATCGCAAATTTGGCGAACCTTTTCAAAATCAATCAAGCTTGGATATGCAGTTGCACCAGAGCAAATCATCTTTGGCTTGTGTTCTATTGCTAGATCTCGCAGCTGGTCGTAATCAATTAATTCATTATCTTGACGCACTCCATATGAAACTACGTTGAACCATTTACCAGAGAAATTAACCTTCGACCCATGAGTTAAATGGCCACCGTGTGGAAGGGACATTGCAAGAACTGTGTCACCTGGTTTTGTGAAAGCTTGATAGACAGCAACATTTGCACTTGCGCCAGAGTGTGGTTGCAGATTTGCATGCTCTGCCCCAAATAATTTCTTAGCACGATCAATGCCAATAACCTCAACCTTATCCACCTCTTCGCACCCACCGTAGTAGCGCTTTCCTGGATAGCCCTCGGCATATTTATTTGAAAGTGTTGAACCCATGGTTGCCAGTACTGATGCAGAGGTAAAATTTTCACTGGCAATTAGTTGTAAATCTTGACGCTGTCTAACTAGTTCAGAGATAACAACGGATGCAATCTCTGGATCATTTTTTTCAAGCGCATTAAAATCTGGGCCGTAATACTTCTCAGATCTAGACATATGCCAAGCCTAAAGGTTTGGAGCAGAAATGGTAGGCACCAGCGCTTTTAAATCTTCTAGAGAGATCGCTCCTTCGCGCATAAGTGTGATTTCATTCTCAGAAAACTCGATCAAAGTAGATAGTGGGCCAACTTGTAAAACTGATTCATCAAAAATGGCACCTATGTCATTTTCATAAACCTCTAAAGTATTTGAATCTACAACTGCAGATTTGCCTGCACGGGCAGCCGATGAAGTTGCAAGTGGGCCAGATTGTTCCAAAATTGCTTGAAGAAATTTCTTTTTTGGCGATCTAAGATTTACTTTTCCTAACCGACGATCATCACCTAAGTTCCAAGTTAATCCTGGTTGAGCTTTAACAGTTACCGAGAGCAATCCAGGCCAGAACTTATCCAAAAGTGATTGTTGTTGAACAGTTAAAGCAGCTGATAGGCCAAGTGCCATATTTCTATCACGGACTAAAACCTGCAAAGTTACACCAGGTGAGTTTGTACGAAGGATTTGGATTGCATTTACCGCATCTTTATCAAACGCATTTGCTAGGTAAACATACCCATGTTCTGCTGCAGCAATTATTACCTCACCCGCCCGTAAATACCTTAAAGCACTTTCAACAGCTTGTTGAAAATCTTGATCTGATGCATCAATTAGGGAAATTCGCTCAGCCACAGATATTCCTATCTCTTAATCGCACTGGTAAATCTATCGCGACCAGTTAAATCAGCGTGAGTTTGTGCTGGCAAAAAATCTCGGGCTAATACGCCTCTAATTAATTCACCTTGTTTTTCATGGTGCTCAGTTATGAAGAACCCGCCAGATTTAAGTAACCTAGTTGCAGCATCTATAAATAATTTAGGAATTTGCATCCCATCAACAGCCCCGCCTCTTAATGCCATCTCTGGCTCAAAGTTTTCTACCTCGGTCGGTAATTTCTCATCGTTGGGAATATAGGGTGGATTTGCAACGACTAAATCAGCTTTAATGTCTGGAAGAGCAGTTGAAGCATCTTCTATAACAACTCTAATTGGTAGATCATATTTTGCAATGTTTTTGTTCAACCACTCTGCAGCTGCAGGTGATTTCTCCACCGCAACTAAACTAACTTTTAACCCTTTTAAACTAGCCTCAGTTGCGATTGCAATACTTATCGCGCCACTTCCTGCCCCTAGTTCAATAATGCTTTTAGAGTTTTCTTTGTCTGGTTGCGAACTCAGATGGCCAATGACTCGATCAACGATTAACTCTGTTTCAGGTCTTGGAATTAAAACTCCTTCACCAACCTCAAGCTCAAGATATCTAAAGGCTGCACTGCCAGTAATGTATTGAACTGGTCTTCGTAATAATCTCTGCTGAATAAGTTCATTA
>Ga0247722_10001251_pt1 | contig 14253 bp, 11 predicted proteins | sample MSEWelMarce3H_FC_FD_189094 | JGI IMG/M metagenome (GOLD analysis project Ga0247722, IMG submission 189094) | Subsurface sediment microbial communities from gas well in West Virginia, United States - MSEEL Well Study Marcellus 3H_FC | ecosystem: Environmental > Terrestrial > Deep subsurface >... | reverse complement strand
GACAGTAAAATGAATTTCATTTTTGCATCACAAAAATATGAAAATAAATTTGGATTTCAAGATAGTACCTTTCCGTTCCAATCTTTTTTTAAAAGGGCAATTTAACAACCGCCCAAGTGCCCTTTTAAAAAAAGGATTTCCACTTCAATCAGGGCTAAACAGCCATTCATATAACGAAAAAAATCCCCAATTGATAAACAATTGAGGATTATATAAATTAAGTAATTGAACTATTATCCTAGAACTTCTTTTACTTTTTTACCAATTTCAGCTGGAGAATCAACAACGTGAATTCCATTTTCTCTCATGATACGTTTTTTAGCTTCTGCTGTATCGTCAGCACCACCAACAATAGCACCAGCATGCCCCATTGTTCTACCTTTTGGAGCAGTTTCACCAGCAATAAATCCAACTACAGGTTTTCTGTTACCATCAGCTTTAATCCATTTTGCAGCATCTGCTTCTAATTGGCCACCAATTTCACCTATCATAACAATACAATGAGTTTCAGGGTCATTCATTAAAAGTTCAACAGCAGCTTTTGTAGTAGTTCCAATGATTGGGTCACCACCAATACCGATAGCAGTAGTAATTCCTAAACCTTGTTTTACAACTTGATCAGCAGCTTCATAAGTTAAAGTTCCTGATTTTGAAACAATTCCAACATTCCCTTTTTTGAAAACAAAACCTGGCATAATCCCAACTTTTGCTTCACCTGGCGTAATAATACCTGGGCAATTTGGACCAATTAGTGTACAATTTCTTGATTTGATGTATTCGTTTGCTTTAATCATATCTGCAACAGGAATACCTTCTGTAATTGCTATAATAACTTTAATCCCTGCATCTGCAGCTTCCATAATTGCATCGGCAGCAAATGCCGGCGGAACAAAAATAATAGTAGTGTCAGCTCCAGCTTGATCTACTGCGTCTTTAACGGTATTAAATACAGGTCGATCCAAATGTGTTGATCCGCCTTTTCCTGGAGTTACTCCACCAACAACATTTGTTCCGTACTCAATCATTTGAGAGGCATGAAATGTTCCTTCGCTTCCTGTAAAACCTTGAACGATAATTTTGGAATCTTTATTAACTAATACGCTCATAATATATGTTTTTATGTAATTTAAAATTTGCTTTGCAAAAGTAGTAAAAAGTGTTCAATGTTTTGAACTGATATATAATAAATTTACATTAAAATTGACTCATTTGATAACCTCTAAATAATTTATCATCTTTTATTTCCCAAATCACCATAAAATTAGCGAGTAACATTTCTTCACTTGGGTTTTCAATTGTTTTTACAAAATAAGAATATCTAACAGATACTTTGTCTTTATCATGAAAAATATGGCTAATTTTGGTTTTTAATCGAACATATGATTTTTTTAACTCGTCAGATAGATTAAGCACATCATCATAATTCATTTGTACAAAACCTTTACTGCTATTCCATTCAATAGTAATATCTGGATGAATAAATTGTTTAACTGCCTCTTTATCAAGCATTACATCAGGTTGATAAAAGTCCAGAACTAGATTTTTTGCGTTCATTATTTTGAATTTTTAAATAATTCAGGGATTCGTTTAATGTTGGCCAGTTGTTTTAGTTTTTCTCGCGATTCCTCTATTGGCGTTCCAAAATATGATTTTCCGCCTTCAACCGATTTAGTAACTCCTGTTTGTCCCATTATAACGGCCTTTGTACCAATTGTTATGCCACTCGTAGTACCAACCTGACCCCACAAGGTAACTTCATCTTCAATAATAACGCAACCTGCAATTCCAGTTTGTGCTGCAATTAAACATTTTTTACCTATAATTGTGTCGTGTCCAACATGCACTTGATTGTCAATTTTGGTTCCAAAACCAATAGTTGTATCACCTGTAACGCCTTTGTCAATGGTGCAAAGAGCTCCAATACCAACATTGCCTTCAATAACTACTCGACCCGTTGAAAGTAATTGGTCAAAACCTTCAGCTCTTTTTTTGTAATAAAACGCGTCAGCACCCAAAACAGTTCCGGATTGTATAATTACATTATCACCAATAATTGTGTTATCGTAAACAATTACATTAGCATGTAGAATACAATTTGACCCAATAACTACATTATTTCCAATAAAACAATTGGGTTGAATACTAGTATTTTTGCCTATAATGGCAGAATCAGCAATGGATTTTATAGCTCTTTCAAATGGTTTAAAATGATTGGCTAATTTGTTAAAGTCACGAAAAGGATCATCAGAAATTAATAAAGCTTTTCCTTCTGGGCAATCAACTTCTTTATTAATTAATACAATTGTTGCTGCGGATTGAAGTGCCTTATCATAATATTTTGGATGATCAACAAAAACAATATCACCTGGAGTAACAACATGTATTTCATTCATTCCTTCAACAGGAAAATTGTCATCCCCGCGATAGGTACATTCAATAATGTTTGCAATCTCTTTTAAAGTGTATATTTTTGAAAATTTCATTGTACTGTTGTATAAAGTTAATTAAGTGTTTAAAAAACTGATTTGTAAACACTTAATTATATTTTTTAAATAAAAAACTATTCTTTTACACGCTCCATATAGGAAGCTGTAGCTGTATCAATTTTTATTTTGTCACCTTCGTTTATAAATAAAGGAACATTTACTGTTGCACCTGTTTCAACTGTTGCAGGTTTTGTTGCATTAGTTGATGTATTTCCTTTAACACCTGGCTCTGAGTAAGTTACTTCTAAAACTACAGAAGCAGGCATATCAACTGATAACGGTAAATCAGTTTCGGTATTAATTTGAACCATTACGTTGGTACCTTCTTTAAGTAAATCGGGAGCGTCCAAAATGTTTTTATTTAACGAAATTTGTTCGAAAGATTCGTTATTCATAAAATGAAAAAGATCACCCTCGGCATATAAGTATTGAAAAGTATGTGTTTCCACTCTAACTTCTTCAATTTTATGTCCTGCAGAAAAAGTATTATCAAGTACTTTTCCGTTGGTTAACGATTTTAATTTTGTTCTAACAAATGCAGGACCTTTACCTGGTTTAACATGAAGAAATTCAATAATTTTATAAATATCATGGTTAAACTTAATACACAATCCGTTTCTAATATCTGATGTTGATGCCATTTTTTATGTTTGTTTTAATTTGTTTTTGATTAATAACCTCCTGAATATCCTTTCATTACACCTCTTGACGAGTTTCTAATGAATTGAATGATTTCGTCTCTTTCAGGAGTTGCCTCCATTTCAGCTTCAATAATTCCTAAGGCTTGCGTAGTATTATAATTTTTTTGATATAATATCCTATAAATATCTTGTACTTCTCTAATTTTATCTGGTGTAAAACCTCTTCTTCTTAGTCCAACCGAATTTATTCCAACGTAAGATAACGGTTCTTTAGCTGCTTTTGTAAAAGGTGGAACGTCTTTTCTGACCAAAGATCCGCCTGAAACCATAGCGTGTTGACCAATGTTAATGAATTGATGAACGGCAGCTAAACCACCAATTATTGCGTAATCGCCAACAATAACATGGCCAGCAAGTGCAACACCATTAACAATTATTGCATTATCACCAATATGACAGTCGTGGGCAATATGTGCAGTTGCCATAATTAAACAATTATTTCCAATTTTAGTTTGACCAGATGCAATTGTACCTCTATTAATTGTAACACACTCTCTAACAGTAGTGTTGTCACCAATTATTGCAAGTGATTCTTCACCACCAAATTTTAAATCTTGCGGTACCGCAGAAATTACAGCTCCTGGAAAAATATTGCAATTTTTTCCAATTCGAGCTCCTTCCATAATGGTAACATTGGAACCTATCCATGTACCTTCACCGATAACTACGTTATTATGAATGGTTGTAAAAGGGTCAATAACTACATTACGGGCAATTTTTGCACCAGGATGCACATAAGCTAAAGGTTGATTCATAATTTTAATTTATTTTTTTGGCAATTTGTGCCATTAATTCAGCTTCAGCAACAATTTTTCCGTTAGCAAAAGCATACGCTTGCATGTGACAAATTCCTCTTCGAATTGGAGAAATTAAATCACATTTAAAAATTAATGTATCACCTGGTAAAACTTTATGTTTGAATTTAACGTTATCCATTTTCATGAAATAGGTTAAATAATTTTCTGGATCAGGAACGGTACTTAAAACCAAAACACCACCTGTTTGTGCCATTGCTTCTACAATTAGTACTCCTGGCATAACGGGAGCCTCAGGAAAATGACCTACAAAGAAATTTTCGTTCATAGTAACATTTTTCATACCAACCACATGATTTTCTGACATTTCAATGATTCTATCAATCAATAAAAATGGCGGACGGTGAGGCAAAATATTCATTATTTTATGAATATCCATTAAAGGTTCCAAATTCAAATTATAAACTGGGACTTGATTTTTTTGTTCAATTTTAATAATTTTCGCAAGCTTTTTTGCAAATTGAGTATTTACAAAATGCCCTGGTTTGTTGGCAATTACCTTACCTTTAATTCGCATTCCAATTAATGCTAAATCACCTACCACGTCGAGTAATTTATGGCGTGCCGCTTCGTTTGGATAATGTAAAGTTAAGTTATCTAAAATTCCATTTTCTTTAACTGTAATTTGATCTTTATCGAATGCTTTTTTCAAATTATTCATCGTAGTTTCAGATATTTCTTTATCTACATATACAATAGCGTTGTTTAAATCGCCACCTTTAATTAGTCCATTATCCAAAAGTGTTTCCAATTCATGTAAAAAACTAAATGTTCGTGAGTTTGAAATTTCTGATTTGAATTCAGAAATATTTTTCATTGTAGCATTTTGAGTACCCAATACCTTTGTTCCAAAATCAACCATTGCTGTTACTTGATACTCATCCGAAGGCATTACTAAAATTTCGCTACCTGTTGATTCGTCAACAAACGAAATTACTTCTTTAACCTCATAGTATTTTCGTTCTGCATCTTGATCAATAATACCTGCTTTTTCAATTGCTTCAACAAAATATTTTGAAGAACCATCCATAATTGGAGGTTCAGATTCATTTAATTCAATAATTACATTGTCAACATCGCAACCAACAAAGGCAGCCAAAACATGTTCAGATGTTTGAATTTTTACACCTAATTTTTCAAGGTTAGTCCCTCGTTGAGTGTTAACAACATAATTGGCATCGGCTTCAATTACCGGGCAACCTTCAAGATCAACCCTTACAAAAGTATAACCATTATTTATTGGAGCAGGTTTAAAAGTCATTTTAACTTCTTTACCTGTGTGCAAACCTACACCTGTTAATGATATTTCCTCTTTTATGGTTTTCTGCTTATACATAATGAGCTATTTATTTTGAGTTATTTTTTTTTAATGCTTCAATTTCTGAAACTATTTTTGGTAAATTTTTGAAATGTACATACGATTTGAAAAAATCATTGTATCCAATGGCAGGGCTACCTTGCAGTTTTTCATCGTCTTTTATGTTACGTCCTACACCTGATTGAGCTTGTATTCGGACATTGTTTCCAATTACTAAATGACCCGCAATTCCAACTTGCCCACCAATCATGCAATTGGAACCAATTTTGGTAGATCCTGCAATACCTGTTTGAGAGGCAATTACGGTATTTTCACCAATTTCAACATTGTGAGCAACCTGAATTTGATTGTCAAGTTTAACTCCTTTTCTAATAATTGTTGCACCTAGAGTGGCTCTGTCAATTGTTGAACAAGCACCAATTTCAACATTGTCTTCTATAATAACGTTTCCTATTTGCGGAATTTTGCTAAAGGTTCCATCTTCTAGGGGGGCAAATCCAAAACCATCCGATCCAATTATTGTTCCTGAATGAAAAATACATCCTGATCCAATTTCTGTTTCTGAATAAATTCTGACACCCGCATAAAATAAACAGTTATCGCCAATGGTTACATTATCTCCAATAAAAGTATTTGGATAAATTTTAACATTATTTCCGATGGTTACGTTTTTACCAATGTATGCAAAGCTTCCTAAATACAAATCGGTACCGTAAGTTACATTTTCTGAAATAAAACTTGGTTGTTCAATTCCTGATTTCATTAGTTTTACTTGGTTGTAATATTCTAATAATTTTGAAAAAGAAGCGTAAGCATCATCAACTTTTATTAAAGTTGTATTAATTTCTCGTTCAGGAACAAAGGTTTTATTTACAATTACAATTGAAGCATTTGTTGAATAAATATAGTTTTGATATTTTTGATTAGATAAAAAAGTTAACGACCCCTCTACCCCTTCTTCAATTTTGGCAAGTTTATAGACTTGCGCTAATGGGTTTCCCATTATTTCGCCATCTAAAATGCCCGCTATTTGTTCTGCTGTAAATTTCATTGTTGCAAAAATATAAAATTTAATTTAATTCTTATAATCTGTTAGTGTTTTAGGAAAACAGATAAAAAATTTTGTAACTGATTTAGAGAGTGCTTTTAGTTGTAATTGGTCCGATGAGTCAACAATATCCTCAACGGTTTTGTCTTTTTTTAGTATCCTAATTGGCTCTTTGTCTGTATTATACGCTTGGTTTTTAATTTTTCCTTTAAAAACAAAGTAACTTGCATCTAGCATTGAAATATTTTTTTGTGTTGCAAATTCTGTTTTTAAATTGTGTAATAATTCTGTATTGGGTTTTTGATCTAATAAGGTAATTTTGAGTAAATCACGGTTAATTATCATTTTAGACAAGGAACTCAACACAAAATCAGCGTGAAATTGCCACTCTTTAATTGCTCCCATTACGTCAAAATCGTCTAATTGTGCAAATTTTTCAATTATTGGTTTATCAAAAGTTTCCAAAGTAATTTTATTATTTAAAAAATAAGATAGTGCTGCACTACACCATAATTGTTCGCCTTTTTGGGTAAGCTCTTTGGCTCTTTTTAAAATTCGAGTTAAAATCATTTCAGCAACAACACTTGTTTTGTGCAGGTAAGCTTGCCAATACATTAATCGTCGGGCAACTAAAAATTTTTCGACAGAATAAATTCCCTTTTCTTCCACAAGTAATTCATCATTTTGAACCGTCATCATTTGAATTAATCGGTCGCTATTGATATTTCCTTCGGCTACTCCGCTGTAAAAACTGTCTCGCTTTAAATAATCCATCCGATCCATATCCAACTGACTTGAAATTAATTGAAGCATGAATTTTCGATGGTAATCGCCTTTAAATATTTGGATTGCAAGAGTTAATTGTTGGTTAAATTGGGTGTTCATTTCGTTCATGAATGCCAATGAAATTTCTTCATGATGTACGCCTTCAACAATACTGTTTTCCATAGCATGAGAAAAAGGTCCATGACCAATATCGTGCAATAAAATGGCTATATATAAGGCGATTTCTTCTTCTTTTGATATTTCAACTCCTTTAAAACGAAGAGTTTGCACAGACTTCTGCATTAAGTGCATACATCCAATAGCATGATGAAAACGGGTGTGATGTGCACCTGGATAAACAATGTAGGACAGTCCCATTTGGGAAATTCGTCGGAGTCGTTGAAAATAAGGATGCTGAATTAAATCAAAAATTATAGTATTTGGGATGGAAATAAATCCATAAATTGGGTCGTTAAATATTTTAAGCTTATTGGTATTCAATGTTTATGTGTTTAAAAAAAAAAACAAATATAAACATAATGAAAGATAAAAGCTAATTTGGCAAACAGAATGCGATTGGCTACAATAGTATTAAAAATAAAAAAAGGCTTTTCAAAATAAATTGATCAGCCTTTATTGGATTATTTGTTTAAAATATGGTATTCAATTAAACCATCAATTGGTCGTCGGAGTACGTTTCCTAGTTTAATTTGGTGTTTGTTTAGAATTTGTTCAAGTTCATCTTTCAAATAAAATGCGATTGAACCAATAAAATGAACGGGGACTTCTTTGTGATTATCAAATTGCTTGATGTAATTTTCAACAAAATCTTCCATTTCCATGTGGATGTATTTTTTGCAAAATTCAGTGTCTTTGTGTTTAATTAAAAATTTTGCAAAGGTTGCCAAATAAGCGTTTGGATTGGGTTCTTTATAAAGGTTTTGTTTAACGTAATCGGGTTCAATGTTGTATTCTTCCTCAAATTCTTTGGCTAGTTCAGTAGGCATTTGGTTAAAATAATATCCTCTGAGCAAATGACGTCCAAAACGGTTACCTGAACAATCATCCATAGCGATATAGCCTAATGATTGTACTTTTTGGTGCAAAATATTTCCGTCAAAGTAGCTACAGTTTGATCCAGTGCCAAGAATGCTTACTATTGCGGCTTCGTTTTTTGGGGTTGTTGCATATACGGCTGCGTAGGTATCTTCGTGGACAACTACTTTTGCGTTAATAAAATAGGTTTTAAATACGTTTGACAAAAAATCTTTCATTCGGTCTGTGCCACATCCTGCGCCGTAAAAATAGAGGTATTCGGCTTTGTTTTTGTTGTGCGAAATATCGAATTTATCGTCAAGACGGCTTATAACTTCTTCTTTTGTAAGTACTTCGGGGTTTAGTCCAAGGGTTTGTGTTGTAAATAAAACTTTACCGTTGTCGTCAATTGCTATCCAATCGGCTTTGGTTGACCCACTATCTACAAGTAATTTCATATTGGTTTGTTTTTTTGGTGTTTGATAGAACAATGTCTATTTTGGTTTTGTTAGTTTGTTTGGTTATTTGGTTCAAATGGTTGGGATTTTTAGCCCCGATTGAGCCGATATCCTTTTTGTTTTTTTTTTCAAAAAACAAAAAGATAAAGGCGAAAGCGGGAAAATGGTTTGTTGAAAATGCCCAAGCCCTTTGCTACAAATATAAAAAATTCCTGTATTGGGTGAACAATATAGGAATTTTTGTTTGAATTTATAGGTTTGAAATGTGTACAGAAAGGTCAATTAATTTTGATGAATATCCGTATTCGTTATCGTACCAAGAGATGATTTTGAAAAATGTTGAGTTAAGTCCGATTCCGGCTTTTGCATCAACGATTGATGTTCTTGGGTCTGATACAAAGTCGTTAGAAACTACGTCGTCTTCAGTAAAACCAAGTATTCCTTTCATTGTTGTTTCAGACGCATTTTTAAGCACTGCCATAATTTCGGCATAAGTGGTTTCTTTGGCAAGTTTTACGGTTAAATCTACTGCAGAAACGTCCACAGTTGGTACTCTCATTGACATTCCCGTAAGTTTTCCGTTAAGAGATGGGATTACTGAACCAACTGCTTTTGCAGCACCTGTTGATGATGGAATCATGTTTACGAGTGCAGAACGCCCGCCTCTGAAGTCTTTTCTTGAAGGTCCGTCGTTGGTCATTTGGGTTGAAGTTGTTGCATGGATTGTTGTCATTAATCCTTCTACAATTTCGAAATTATCATGAATTACTTTTGCAAGTGGTGCAAGGCAATTGGTTGTACATGAGGCGTTTGAAACAACTAAATCGGTTGCTTTTGCTGACTCGTGATTTACTCCCATTACAAACATAGGTGCATCAGCTGATGGTGCTGAAATTATTACTTTTTTGGCTCCGCCTTTGATGTGTTCGCTTGCTGTTTCTATGGTTGTAAAGAATCCGGTACATTCGGCAACTACGTCCACGTTAACTTCGTTCCATTTTAGGTCGGCTGGGTTTCTTTCAGCTGTAACTCTGATGTGGTTTCCGTTTACAAAAAGTTTTCCATCGTTTACTTCTACAGTACCGTTGAAACGACCGTGAACAGAATCGTATTTTAATAAATAGGCTAAGTGTTCAACTTCTAACAAATCGTTGATGGCAACAACTTCTACGTTGTCTCTGTTGAAAGATTCTCTGAAAACGATTCTACCAATTCGACCAAAACCGTTGATTCCTAATTTTACTTTTGACATTTTTTTGTTATTTGGGCTACTTTGAGCCGATTTATAGTTTCTTATTTATTTTATGTTGACATGATGTCGGACACGCGAAGTAATTCGTGGTCAATTTCTGAACTGCCTTTAATGGCTTGCTCAAGGGGAGTTAGGGCTACTTTATCGTGAATAATTCCGACCATAAAATTTGATTTTCCCTCAATGATTGACTCGACAGCTTTAACGCCAAGTCTGGAAGCGAGAACCCTGTCGTAGCAAGAGGGAGATCCGCCTCGTTGCATGTGACCGAGTACCGAAACACGCACATCATATTCAGGTAGGTTTTCTTCAATATAATCTTTGAGTTCAAAAACGTTTTTCCCGATTTTATCGCCTTCAGCAATGACAACAATACTAGATGATTTGCCCGAAGCTTTGGATTTTTTTAAAGAATCCAACAAACGATCCAAACCTAGGTCTTGTTCAGGAATAAGAATTTCTTCGGCACCAGCACCAATTCCAGCATTTAAAGCGATATGACCGGCATCACGACCCATAACTTCTACAAGAAAAAGTCGGTTGTGTGAACTGGCAGTGTCCCTTATTTTGTCAATAACTTCAACCACTGTATTTAGAGCGGTATCGTAACCTAAGGTATGGCTTGTTCCAAAAATATCATTGTCAATAGTACCAGGAATACCCATTACTGGAAAACCATATTCGGCATTGAACACCTCGGCACCTGTAAAACTTCCATCGCCACCAATTACTACTAAGGCATCAACTTGTGCCTTAATTAAATTATCGTAGGCTTTTTTGCGTCCTTCGGGTGTCATAAATTCTTTGGATCGAGCTGATTTCAGAATTGTTCCACCTTTGTTAATAATATTGTTAACTGAACGAGCATTCATTTCTTTGAAGTCACCTTCAATCATACCTTGATAGCCTCTATAAATACCGAGGCATTCAATGTTGTGAAAAGCGCAGGTTCTAACCACTGATCTGATGGCTGCATTCATTCCAGGTGAGTCACCACCAGAGGTTAATACGCCAATTTTTTTAATTGATTTAGACATTTTGTTTTATGTTTAAAGTGTAAATTTAACAAAGTAAAATTGATTATTTAACCCCAAATTAACAAAGTAGGGATTAATGGTATAATTCAATCGTTTTCGTTGATAAGTTTATAATTTAAAGGGGATTAAATTACATTTTTAACAATAAAAAAGGAATTAATATTCGTCGGGTGGGGTTGCTTCTCTGTTAGAAGGGGTTTCTTCTTTGGGATTGTTTTTTTTCTTTTCCTTTTCGGTATATATAAAAGACGGAAGCAGGTTTGAATCGGCATCCTCACTGTTGATTGTTTTTACAATTTTGGTATTTTTGTTTGAAAATATTTTACGTACCAACTCATTAAAAGTGTTAAAATCAACTTCATAAGAAACACCTAAACCTTGTGTGTAGCCAATTCCTTGCCCCACATAGGTAATGTCATTTTCTCGATTAAACAACCTAATATTTAACGTACCATCTTCATTTACACGGTATTGAACTTCCACGTTACCCACAATTGCTGATTGATTGATACCCCCAACAGGTACACCTACGTTTCCGTTTATTGTTATTCTGTCATTAATTTTTGAAGATACAGAAACCCCAATACGCCCATCGGTTTCGGCACCTGGAGTTTTGTCAGCGTTAACAAAGTCAACGTTAAGTTGAATTTTCCCGTCTTCTTCCTGAAAAAGTTGGCTAAATAATGCGCCGGCTTTTTCGTAAAAAACATTTGTGATTTGCGATTGATTTAAACCTTCTTTACTAAGGAAACCTCCATAAGCAAGTAAATTAAACGCTTGTTTTTGTCGTGTGTCTTTGTCGCTAAGTATGGTTTCTATCTCTGACCGAACCACCGAGCTTACTTTTGGGAAATTAATGGTAAAATCGGGTTCAGGATTTGAAATATTCCCTTTTATATCAATAACAACCTCGACATCTGTTTTTTGATTAATGGTTGAACTGTTTAATAATACTCCTGGATTTGCTTTGATATTGTCTTTAACGGCTTGAATATTTAAACTAGCTTTAAGTGGATCACCATCCCAAACTATGGAGCTGTTGTTTTTTACTTTAAATTTTTTATCAATTAAACCAGCATACTTATAATTATAAACACCATCCCAAATTACATAATCCCCTGTCATTTTAAATTTTCCGTTGGTATTAATTTCAAACAGAATACCACCTTTACCAGTTCCTTTCATACCGTGTTGGGTGTTTCTGTCTAAAATGACTTCCATTACGGCATCTTGATCAATATTGAATTCAAAATTCATTTCAAGACCATTATAATTTCGAGTATTGGTTAATTTATTTTCGGCAATGTTGTATTTTTCATTGCTTGAAATAAAATGAATATAATTACTTTCGCTTACTGCTTCGGCGTCATTAATTGGGATTTTAATTGAAGTTCCTTTTTCAGATTCGGCAATTACATTAATTGTTAAACCGTTTGTAGGACCAATAATTTCGGCGCTTCCTTTAATAAAAGCGGTACCAAAATAAGGAGCATCTTCGTAATCTTTTGTGTCAAGCGCCAATAATCTGTTGGCTTTAATATTCAAATCTAATTCCCAATCACCAAACTCTTTGTGATCAATAACACCACTGACAAAACCTTCTGTATTGTATTTGGTATCAATCAATTTTGACCTTTGTATAATGAATTTGTTTTTGGCAATATCAATAACCGAATTAGTTTTCAATTCATAATCAACGTTTAAGTACGGAATTGTTAAGCCCGCGCCTTCAGTAAATAAACGTCCATTGTAATCAATGTCATCAACAGTTCCGCTTAATCTGGTTGCGCCCGAAATATAACCTCTAATATTTGTAAAAACATCTCCACCTAAATTGCTTAGAACGGCTAAATTAAATTTTTGAAAATTCAGTTCTAAATCTAAGTTTGTTTTGTCATTTATTATATTAAGCATTCCGTTTGCTTCAAACGATTTGAAATTTTCATTTTCAATTTCTGAATTTATCGTAAAATTTCTGAACAACTCATCGCCTTCTATTTCTAATTTCAAATTACCTAATTTATTATCATTAACAAACAAATCATTTATTGCTAATGAAGCTGTTGGCTGATAAATATAATTTTCTTGATTAATAAATACATCACCGTTAAGGTTACCGTCAAATTTGAATTGTGGTACATCGGGAGTAATTTTATTTAAATTTACATCATAAAAGTTTAAGTGCAAATCTTTGTTTTTGGTTCCGTTAAGAAATCCATCAAGACTCATTTTTTGATTTTCATGCGAAACAACTACTTCTTCAATTAAAAAATTCTCTAAGTTTTTATCAAAAATAATTTTGTTGTTTTGATCTTCTTGCTCATTGATAAACCAAATATAATCCTTAAACATCATTTCTGATTTGTTGAAACCAATAACGTTTTTGTTGTCCTTATTTATTGTATGGTATAAGTTGAGATTGTAATAATCTTTACCTGTTTCGCCTCCTTTAAACTCGGTTCGGAAAGATAATGTATCCTGTGAAGTTACATTAATTAATGAAAAATCTCTAATTTTATAATACTTATTTTTAACGCTATCAATTTGAAAATAAGTGTTATAAAGTGGATTTTTGTTGTTTATTTCAACTTGAACATTATCAAATTGGGTATCAAAAGCATTTATTTTAGAAGAAAATAATTTAAGTTTAAAATCATTTGAATCAGCATTAATGTTACCTGAAATTGCTGTTGTTTCATCTAAAACTACTTTTGGATAAATAATTTCAACCAATTTATTAAATTCGGTCAAATTAAACTTCATGTATTGCCCTTTTTTTAGCTTGTGCGAACTGTAATTAGTGTACAAACTACCTAACGAATTTTGAAGCATTTGTTGAATTTGATATACATCAAATTTACCTACAACACTAGCATTTATGGCATCTGGCGAAAGTATTTCAATAGTTCGTTCTTGGTTTGTATCAAATTTAGAACTAACGATTAGTTTTTCAAAAAAATAAACGTCTTTTGAATTTTGGTAGGATGCGTTTGAAATAACCACATCGCCTTTGATGTTGTTGGCTGAACTCCCGTTTACATTTACATCAATTACCCCTTTAAAAACGGAGGTTTTATCTGCAATGAAATGTAAATTATAAAGGTTGGCATAATCAACTACTGCATTAAAATCGTAACTGTTTTCAATTTTACTTAAATCAACTTTCCCTTCAAAATCAAGAAATAAATTAGGATCATTTACAGAAACTTTTCCATTAAAAATGGGTTTTTTAAAATTACCCTCGCACAAAATATTTTGGTAATAATAATTGTTATAATATACTTTTTTTATGGTTCCTTCAAATTCAGTATCGAGGTATTTTTCAATAAATCCTTTAC
>Ga0247722_10001250_pt1 | contig 14254 bp, 11 predicted proteins | sample MSEWelMarce3H_FC_FD_189094 | JGI IMG/M metagenome (GOLD analysis project Ga0247722, IMG submission 189094) | Subsurface sediment microbial communities from gas well in West Virginia, United States - MSEEL Well Study Marcellus 3H_FC | ecosystem: Environmental > Terrestrial > Deep subsurface >... | reverse complement strand
TGTGTTTGTTTGATTTTCTGTCAACACTGTCATGGTAAAGAAGGTCATGGAGACGGGGCTATTTCTAAGAACGGCTTGATCGCTGGTATTCCTGATTATGCAACCAAGTTGAAAGATTTGGAAGAGGGAAAAATGTACCACACGCTTCAATTCGGAAAGGGATTGATGGGATCACATGCTTCTCAATTGAATCAAAAGGAACGTTGGCAGATTTTGGAGTGGGTAAAATGTCTTCAAAAAGGCAATGCTTCTCCGGAGTTTGATGCGAAGGGAATGTTAAAGGTTGCTGCGGCTGAAGCAGCAGCAGATTCAACTACAAAATAAGAACTAGAAGGAATAACGTATGTCACAGGATAAATTACAATTCCAATTTCCGTCGCAAACTAAGAAGTGGACGACGGCATTGATGGCCATTGGTGGAGTTTCTGCTCTACTAGGGTGGTTTGCTGATAAAACTGAGCATCACCAATACTGGTGGGCAATGTTGTTGATTAGCGGGTTTTTCTTCTTTGCTATTGCATTGGGAGTATTGTTCTTCTATTCGTTACAGTATGCTGCCGAGGTTGCTTGGTCTGCATTGTTGAAGCGATTGTTTGAAGCTATTTTCTCATACATTCCTTACGGTTTGGCTGTGATAGTGCTGGTTCTATTGGTTGGTCAATTTCATGGTCATCATCTTTACCATTGGATGGATTCATCTGTATATGATCCTGCTAGTGAGAACTACGATGAGATTATTGCTGGAAAGCATACCTATTTTGCACCATGGTTTTTCTGGTTGAGAGTAATAGCTTATGCTGCAGTATTCGTAGGGTTTGCGCGTTATTTCCGCAAGTGGTCTTTGCAAGAGGATGCAGTAGGGGGTACCGAGATTCACTTTAAAATGTACAAAAAAGGAGCGACATTCTTGGTTTTGTTCGCAGTATTCTCCTCTACATTGGCTTGGGATTGGTTAATGTCTATTGATACACATTGGTATAGCACTATGTATGGATGGTATATTTTCGCGGGGATGTGGGTTACTGCTATGACCATGGCTACATTGATTTTAGTTTGGTTACGTGGTAAAGGTTATTACGCTATGATGAATGAGTCACACATTCACGACATGGGAAAATGGATGTTCGCTATTTCAATGTTGTGGAGCTACTTGTGGTTCTGTCAGTACATGTTGATTTGGTATTCAGACATTCCAGAGGAAATCACATACTTCAAAGAGCGTTATGATCACTACATGATTTTGATGTGGGTTATTTTCGCAGTGAATTTTGTAGTTCCTTTTTACACCTTGATTTCTCGTGATGCAAAGCGCAACACGAAATACTTAACAAGAGTGGGTGTGATAATCTTAATTGGTCACTTTGCAGATTTGTATTTAGCTGTAATACCAGGAACTATTCACGGTCATTTGTTGTGGGGATTCGGAGAAGGCCATCATGCGAATTTCGGATGGTGGTTTGAAATTGGAATGTTACTTGGATTTTTGGGATTGTTCTTGCGTGTGGTATTAACTACCTTAACTAAGGCACCTCTCATTCCGAAGAACCATCCTTTCCTACAAGAAAGTGAGAACCATCATATTTAATTGAAGAGTAAGAAAAAAAGATAGTCAAATGAAACTACTAATTCTTTTAGTTATCGTACTTGCAATCATTGCCATAGCGCAATTGACTAAAGTATATGAATTGAGCCGTTCGTTAAGAAAGAACAAAGAGGAGGAGATCTCTGCGGCCGACAATAAACTGAATGCTAACTTGATGTTGGTGTGGATGTTTTTATTCTTCGTAGGCACCGTATTCTTGTATGTAAGATATGGTGACTACCTACCGGTATCTGCTTCTGCACATGGTGTAGATGTTGACCAATTGATGAAGGTGAACATTTGGTTAATTACCATTGTGTTCTTTATCGTGAACTTCTTCTTGTTTTTCTTCGCTTGGAAGTACCAGTATAAGAAAGGAAGAAAAGCTAGATTCTTTGCTCACGATAATCGTTTAGAGATGCTATGGACCTTGGTTCCTGGAGTTGTTCTAGCCTTTATCATTGTTTACGGATTGATTACTTGGAACAAAATTACAGGGCCAGCTTCTGCTGATGCTCTTCAAATTGAGTTGTTTGCTCGTCAATTCGACTGGACAGCTCGCTACCCGGGTGAGAACAAAACATTCGGTTCTGCAAATTATAATTTGATTAGCACTTCAAATCCATTAGGATTAGTAACTGCTGATGGTATTCGTGCGAAATTGGACGAGTTGGATGCGCAAATCGAGAATGTTGAGCATCAATTGGAAGAGAATAGAATGATGCCTTTATTGCCAGAAAGCTATGTAGCTACTTTGGAAGACAAGGTTAGCCGCTTGAAACGTCACAAGCAACGTATCTCTGACTTAGATGAGAATAGCGTGAACGGTTTGAGCACATGGGAAGCAGGTAACGACGACCGTTTGGTTAAGGGTGAAATGCATATTCCAGTGAACAAAGAAGTTGAGTTGATTTTCCGTTCACAAGACGTAATTCACTCGGCGTATTTGCCTCATTTCCGTGCTCAAATGAATACGGTTCCTGGAGTTGCAACTCGTTTGAAAATGACTCCAACTGTAACTACTGCAGAGATGCGTAAGATTACTGGAAACGATGCATTTGATTACGTTCTTCTTTGTAACAAAGTTTGTGGTGCTGCGCACTTCAACATGCAAATGAAAGTAGTTGTAGAAAGTGAAGCTGATTACAACGCTTGGGTTGCGAAACAAAAAATGTTCAAAGCTCCTGAAGTAAAAGAAGTAGCTGATACTACACTGGCAAACGAACCTAAAAAAGATACTGTAGCCACAGCAATGGGCGGCAAATAAATAAGAGATAATCATGGAAGCAACTGACAATATGCACGCACAAGACCACGGTCATCACCACCACAAAGAGAGCTTCATTTCGAAGTATGTGTTCTCGATGGACCACAAAATGATTTCGAAGCAATTCTTAATTACAGCTATTGTAATGGGAATCGTGGCTGTAATGTTATCGATCTTCTTCCGTCTTCAATTGGGATGGCCAGGAGAGAAGTTTCAAATATTAAATGCATTTCTTGGTGACAAGTGGGCACCAGATGGAATCTTAGACCGTAACGCGTACCTAGCAATGGTAACGATTCACGGGACAATCATGGTATTCTTCGTATTAACGGGAGGACTATCAGGAACGTTTGCGAACTTACTTATTCCACTTCAAATTGGAGCACGTGATATGGCTTCAGGTTTCTTGAACATGTTGTCTTACTGGTTTTTCGCTGTTTCTAGCGTTATCATGTTGGCTTCATTGTTTGTAGAGGGCGGAGCCGCTTCAGGTGGTTGGACAATTTACCCACCGCTTTCAGCATTGCCACAAGCGATGCCAGGATCAGGAATGGGAATGACGCTTTGGTTAATCTCTATGGTGTTGTTCGTAGCGTCTTCACTTTTAGGTGGTTTGAACTACGTGGTAACCATTATTAACCTTCGCACAAAAGGAATGAAGATGACTCGTCTTCCTTTAACTGTATGGGCTTTATTTGTTACAGCAATTTTAGGTATCCTTTCTTTCCCTGTATTGGTTTCTGCAGTTGTTCTTCTTTTGATGGACAGAAGTATGGGTACAGCGTTCTACTTGTCTGATATCTTTATTCAAGGTGAAGCATTAGACGTTACAGGAGGATCGCCGTTGTTGTTCCAACACTTATTCTGGTTCTTAGGTCACCCTGAGGTTTACATCGTATTGTTACCAGCTTTAGGTATCTCTTCAGAAGTTATTTCTACGAACTCAAGAAAACCAATCTTTGGTTACAAAGCCATGATTGGTTCAATCTTGGCCATCGGATTCTTGTCGTTCATCGTTTGGGGTCACCACATGTACATCACGGGTATGAACCCATTCTTAGGATCGGTATTCGTATTTACCACTTTGTTGATTGCGATTCCTTCAGCGGTTAAAGCCTTCAACTATATTACCACGTTGTGGCAAGGTAACGTACGTTTCACACCTGCAATGTTATTCAGTATTGGTTTGGTAAGTACCTTCGTTACAGGTGGTTTGACGGGTATCATCTTAGCTGACTCAGCGTTAGATGTGAACGTTCACGATACCTACTTCGTTGTAGCTCACTTCCACATTGTAATGGGTATGTCGGCAATCTTCGGTATGTTGGCAGGTGTTTACCACTGGTTCCCTAAAATGTACGGAAGAATGTTGAATACTAAATTGGGATACGCTCACTTCTGGTTAACCTTGGTTTGCGGATTCGGAGTATTCTTCCCAATGCACTTCATTGGTATGGCAGGTGCGCCGCGTCGTTACTATAGCTATTCAGAATTTGAATTCTTAGATTGGGTTATGGATTTGAATCCCTACATCAGCACATTCGCTATCGTGGGTGGTGCCGCTCAAATCTTATTCTTGGTAAACTTCTTCCACAGTATTTTCTACGGACAGAAGGCTTCTCAAAACCCTTGGCAGTCGAACACGTTGGAATGGACTACTCCAGTTCAGCACGTTCACGGAAACTGGCCAGGTGCGCTTCCTGAAGTTCATCGTTGGGCTTACGACTATTCGAACCCTGAACACGAAGAAGATTTCGTTCCTCAGGTTGTTCCAATGAAACCTGGAGAGCACGCTCATTAATGAACGACTTCAATAAAATTAAAAATCCGTATCTTAGAACGATGCGGATTTTTTTTGTAATACTTTTTTGTTCGCTTTTGCAATTGACGAAAGCACAGCCCATAAATCTTAAAGATTCGTTAAAGGGTGTGTTCGACGAAATGCCTAAGGCTACTGCTAAGTGGGATAATTGGGGCACCCTAATTGGTGGTCGAACGTTCAAGACGCAAGCAATAAAAGTTGGTGCCGAGTTTAATAAAGTGTTGGTGCTTGGTGTGGGCTACAATTGGCTTTCAAATGGCGTTTATTCATACAAAAACATAGAAGGCATATCTCGTTTATGTGAATTCGAGCTGCATTATTTTGGACCGTACGCAGAATTCGATTTTTATAAAAATGGACATTGGAAAGGAACCTTACCAATTCAACTGGGATTTGGGAAGAGTTTTTTACGATATACAGACGCCTATGGCAATAGAATGAAAATTAATGAGGGACATGTTTTGCTGTATGAGCCAGCTATGAGTTTTAGTTATGACATAGCAAATTTGTTTGAAATAGGAGCTGGTTTTGGTTACAGAATTATGCTTAAAAACAACAATTCAATAGATCAGCGCTTAACTTCACCCAACTTTGTTGTGCGATTAAGTATAAATCCATACGGGTGGGCCGAATTGCTGCATTTGAATGAATGGATAGGGAAATAATGAAATCTAAGTAAGAAGTTATGAGTGAAGATTTCGATATAAGAGACGAGGCAGAGGGAACAACGGATAAGGATTTAGAGCGAGTACTGAGGCCCAAATCTTTTGAAGATTTTACGGGTCAAAGACAAGTTCTAGAGAACCTACAAATCTTTGTTCAAGCTGCGAAGTTAAGAGGAGAATCGTTGGATCACGTGTTGCTTCATGGCCCTCCTGGCTTGGGTAAAACCACCTTGGCCTACATTGTCTCGCTGGAAATGGGCGTGGGAATTAAAACCACATCGGGTCCTGTTTTGGATAAGCCTGCAGATCTTGCCGGATTACTTACTAATCTTGAAGCAAACGATGTATTGTTCATTGATGAAATTCATAGATTAAGTCCAGTTGTAGAAGAGTATCTCTACAGTGCAATGGAAGATTTTTGCATTGACTTAGTGATTGACACTGGACCGAATGCTCGTTCGGTTCAAATTAATTTGAATCCGTTTACACTTGTTGGAGCCACCACTCGAAGTGGATTGTTGACCGCCCCTTTGCGCGCGCGTTTCGGAATTAACGCGAGACTTTCTTATTACGATTCGAAGACATTAACAGACATTGTAGAGCGTAGCTCTGCTATTTTGAAAATTCCAATTACACCAGATGCGGCTTATGAAATAGCGCGTAGAAGTCGCGGTACGCCGCGTATTGCGAATGCGTTGCTTCGTCGTGTTAGAGATTTTGCTCAGATTAAAGGCGATGGAACCATTGAAATAAACATCACTCAAATGGCATTGAATGCGCTGAATGTTGATACACTTGGACTTGATGAAATGGACAACAAGATTTTGATGACCATGATGAATAAGTTCAACGGTGGTCCTGTTGGACTTACAACAATAGCTACAGCTGTGGGTGAAGATGCCGGTACCATTGAAGAGGTGTATGAACCGTTCTTGATTCAAGAAGGGTTTCTAACGCGCACACCTCGTGGAAGACAATTGACAGATCTGACTTACAAGCATCTGGGGAAGATTAGAAATAATCCTGGCGAATTGTTCTAGTGTCTGCGACGTCTGAACATACGCGTATTGTTAAGGAAATTGCAAGTCAATTGGGATTTGCACATTGCGGTATTTCCAAAGCTGAATTTTTGGAGGAAGAAGCTCCTCGACTAGAGCAATGGCTGAAGCAGAATATGCATGGCGAAATGCGGTATATGGAAGGTCACTTCGATAAGCGCTTAGATCCAACTATACTTGTTCCTGGTGCAAAAAGCGTAGTGTCACTTATGTTCAATTACTATCCGAAAGAAGTTCAATCTTCACATCTTCCCAAGATTTCAAAATACGCTTGGGGAGAGGATTACCATGTTGTAGTGAAAGACAAATTGTTTCAATTTGTAGAGCATATCCGAGAGCGAATAGGTGATGTAAATGGAAGAGTTTTCGTTGATAGCGCTCCTGTGTTAGAGAAAGCGTGGGCCGCAAAATCTGGATTGGGTTGGGTTGGAAAAAACAGCAATTTGATTTCAAAACAGAAAGGCTCTTTTTTCTTTTTAGCTGAATTAATTCTCGACTTGAATTTAGATGCAGACGGAATTGTTACGGATCACTGCGGAACGTGCACCGCATGCATAGATGCTTGTCCGACCGGCGCCATTGTGGGTGATCGTATAGTAGATGGAAGTAAATGCATTTCGTATTTCACTATTGAATTGAAGGAGAATGTTCCAAGTGAGTGGAAGGAAAAGCTCGATGGTTGGGCGTTCGGATGCGATGTCTGCCAAGATGTTTGTCCGTGGAATCGCTTTTCAATTCATCACAATGAACAGCGTTTTTTTGCCGAGCCAGAACGCTTGAATCTTTCGAAAAATGAATGGAAGGAAATGACTTCAGAAACTTTTCAAGCGGTATTTGGAAAGACACCACTTATGCGAGCGGGTTTGGCGCACATTCAATCGAATATCGCAGATTAATCTTCTTCCGGAAGAATTTCAGCAACCGTAAAAATGGATCCTGTGACAACAATTAAATCTTCTTTCGAACTTGCTGCCTTCGCAGCATTTAAACCCGAATGAACATTCGGGTAGCAATTTCCTTTCAACATAAAATCTGAAGCTTTTGTTTGAAGCTCCTCTTTCGAAAGAGCACGAGGAATGTCGGCTTGAACGAAATAGTATTCCGCTTCTTTTGGAAGTAGCGAGAGAACTTGTGAATGGTCCTTGTCGTTCACCATTCCAATTACAATGTGAAGTTTATGGAAGGAAAGTGTTTGTATTTTTTCAACCAAAAAATTAATTCCTTCTTCGTTGTGCGCTACTTCTGCGACGGCTAATGGTTCGGTTGAAATGACCTGCCAACGTCCCATTAGATGCGTGTTTTCAACCACGCGAAGAAATCCTTCAGCAATATTTTCATTCGAAATATTCCAATTCAATTTTTGAAGCTGAAGTAGAATTCCGAAGGATGTCTTTTCATTGAAAAGTTGATAGCTTCCTTCAAGTGCTGATTTTGGTGGAAAGAGGAAAGCACTCATTGTTAGCGGTGCGTTTTTCAGTTTCGCTATTCCAATAATTTCTTGTCGCGCACCTGATGGAATTTCACCAAGAACAATTGGAATGTTCTCTTTGATGATACCTGCTTTTTCTTTCGCAATTAATTCGAGCGTATCTCCAAGAAACTGGGTATGATCCAGACTAATGGATGTAATGGCTGTCACGACGGGTTGAACAATGTTCGTGCTGTCAAGTCTTCCACCCATACCTACTTCAATGACTGCGATGTCTACTTCTTCTTCTGCAAAGTAGTGAAAGGCAAGTGCCGTGGTAATTTCGAAGAACGAAGGCTCAATGTTTTTCCATGATTCTTTCGATTGCTTAACGAAGTTCGCAACGAAGGAAGGATCTATTTTTTTTCCGTTCACGCGAATGCGTTCACGGTAGTCTTTGAGATGAGGAGATGTGAATAGTCCAACCTTGTACCCGGCTTCCATTAAAACCGATGCCGTGAGGTGAGAGGTGGATCCTTTTCCGTTTGAGCCAGCGATGTGCACGACTGGAAATTTCAAATGCGGATTTCCGAGTGCTTCACAAAGCTGAGAGATGTTGCCAATGTCGGGTTTGTAGGCAGCAGCGCCTATGCGATGAAACATAGGCAGCTGCGAAAAAAGATATGCTACGGCTTCGTCGTAAGTCACAAGATTATTTAACGGCTAGTACAATCGTAATGGTTCCGTTCTGAGGAATGCTGCTGTTCGAAGAAGTAAACGAACATTTTTTAGCAGCTTCAATGGCGAGCGCATGATTGAATGCAACATCGGTCGTGATGTTAGATTTCGCAACTGTTGCATTGGTCACTCTTCCGTTTTTATCTACCGTAATGCTCACAACGACTTCTCCGTTGGCAGTAGGTTTTTTGTTGGTACTAGGACCAGACAAACTGCCTCTTCCTTTCAATGACCAACTTGTTCCATTGCCGAATCCATTTCCTGTGAATTTTCCTGATCCAGGTCCGTTGCCTCCGCCATCACCTCCACCTGAGCCTCCGCCTGAACCTCCGTTTCCTCCGCCAGTGCTTGCATCACTTCCACCACCGCCACTTCCGTTGAGTTGATTTAGCATGTTGTCCAGTGCAGACGGTTTAGGATTGTTTTGAGCAGTTTGGGTGCTTTCCGTAGTGGGTTTGCTTTGATGCTCTTCGGGAGTTTTACTTTGAGAAATTGTGGGTGCTGAAATATCTGCACCGACATATGTTTCAGGCATAGGAGCAAATGCAATTTCAACCGGTTCTATTGCTCCGCCGACATCACCCTCAGCTGCACCTTGCCCCTCACCAACAGGATTTCCACCACCGCCACCACCAGGTTCTTCTTCTTTTTCAATGGGAGGAGACGAAGCAAGTAAAAGAAAAACTAAGAAGAGAATGAGCAAGTGAACTCCTCCGCTTGTTGCAGCCCCAATAATTTTATTTTTCTTTTCTTCGGTCATTAGTTTGCTTTTTCAGTTGCAATGAACGGCGTTCCTCCAATTTGTTGAATACCTGAAAATATTTCAATGGTCTCTCCAGTCGGAACCGATTTGTCTACGCGTAATAACACACGTTTGTCATCTGAACTGTTCAGTTTTTCTTGAAGCTGAGTTAAGATGACTGCTTTTTCAGATGGAGATCCGTTCAAGCTATAAGCCATGTCTTTTGTAATTGTGATAGATAATCCTGCTGGATTTTCTTTTCCGTTGCCTGCTTGAGGCTTGTCGATTTGTGCAGACAATTCTTGCACAGCACCGGCACTGGCAATAATGAAAAAGATAAGCAGCATGAAGATGATATCAGAGAGTGTGGACATGCCAGACTCAATGTGTACTTTGTGTTTTCTTCCGAAGTTCATGGTGCCTCCTATTAGTTCATGGGTTCGTCGAGAATGTCTACAAACTCTACAGCGTGAGATTCCATGGTGTTTACCAATCTTCCAATGCGCGTTACCAAGGTGTTGTATGCAACGTAAGCCAACATACCCACAACCAATCCTGCAGCAGAGGAAATCATTTTAATGTAAAGACCTTGAGAAACTACTCCGATTTCAATTTTACCCACATTCGAGATGTCGTGGAAGATGGTAATTACTCCGATAACCGTTCCTAAGAACCCGAACATAGGCGCAATAGAAGCGATGATGGCTAAGATGGAAGTGTTCTTTTCCAAATTAGAAATTTCTAATTTTCCAGAATTCTCAACTGCGCTCTTAATGTCTTCAAGCGGTTTGCCTATGCGGGCAATTCCTTTTCCAATCATGCGTGCTACAGGAGTGTTGGTTGTTACGCAAAGATTTTTTGCAGCATCCAATTTCCCTTGATTGATATATTGCTTAATGTTCGTCATGAAGTTCGACTCTTCCTTGTTTGCTTTCGCAACAGTGAGCCATCTTTCAACGAAGATGTAAATGGTGATCACGCTCATGATTAAAAGCGGAATGTAGATGTACCAACCTTTAAGAACTAAATCTGTGATTGATAGTTTTTCAGAACTTGCAGCAATAGGTGCTTCCAGAAATAAAATAGCTGACTCCATAATTTTTCGAATCTGTGTGTTTATTGTAACGCTCAAATTTGGAAAGAATTGCCCAACAGTTTTTGATCGTCGAATTTGAGTTATTCAGATGGCGTGGTTGATAGAACTTCTTTAAATGTAACGCGGATCTTTTTTGTAAGGGATTTTCTCGAGTTCTGTGCACTCAATGGAATAGGCTCCGAACTCTTCCAAGACGGTTCCGGTAATCTTATAAATACCCCGTCCTCTGAAGTTTCCGAAAGAAGAATTGTTCGGGAAGTGCACGGTGTCGAAGAACTGCAGCTCCTTGTCTAAGAAAGTTCCGAACCCCATGAGTTCTCCTTTATTCGTTCGCGTCTTCTTCACATTCACAAGATAACCTACCGCAGAAATTTTTTTGTTTAGGTGGAAGGGAAGCTGCGCTGCTACTTCAGTAATGGTTAGTTCTTCAGACGCCAAATCGAAAGGCGAACACAATGGAAAACCAATGAGCTCCATTTCGTCGAAAGCACTTTCCAACCAATCGTCTTGAAACTTGGGAAGGGTTAAATTTTTTTCGGGCTCTTCGAAGAGCGATGGTCCCATCTCCGATTTATCTGGATTGCCGTGAAAGTGCGTTTCCCACAACAAATCTTTTTTGGGTTTTTTGAATTTCCGACAAGCACCAATGCGAATGAGTAAGCTCATTTGTTCAACAGACACATGCGCTTGATCCATAAGTTGCGCAATGCTCCGGATTCCCTCAGATTGACGAAGTTTAAGAATGCGCGCAATGGTGTTTGCTTCTAAGCTTTTTACTAAACCAAAACCAAGAATAATTTCTTTGCCATGCAAGACACAGGTTGGATCGCTTTCCCAAATGCATGGCGCAGAAATTTTTGCGCCGTGCTTCATGGCTTCGAGTACATAAATTTCGGTATCGTAAAACCCGCCGAAATGATTCAGCGTTGCGGTCATGTATTCAATGGGGTAGTAGGCCTTAAGAAACAAGCTCTGATAACTTTCAACGGCATAACTCGCGCTGTGTCCTTTCGCAAAGGCATACCCAGCGAAGCTTTCCACCTGTCTCCAAATTTCCGCAACGTCGCTGAATACATTTCCTTTTGAAATTGCTTTTTCAAAAAACGATTCTTTGGTTCGTTCGAACTCTTCTCTTCCACGAAACTTTCCACTCATTCCTCTGCGCAGCACATCGGCTTCAGCCAAGGTGAGTCCGCCGAAGTAGTGACCCACTTTAATCACGTCTTCCTGATAAACCATGACGCCGTAGGTCTCGGGCATAATGGCGAGCAGTTGCGGATGCGCGCGTTCGCGAGCTTTCGGATCGCGATGACGATGAATGAATTCTTTCATCATTCCGCTACTGCTAACGCCCGGACGAATGACCGAACTTGCTGCGACCAATCCCAAGTAATCGTCTACTTGAAGTTTCGTGAGCAGCATGCGCATGGCGGGAGATTCAACATAGAAGCATCCGATGGCTTTTGCGTTGCGAAGCAAATCTTTGATGCGCTCGTCTTGCTTGAGCGGCGCAACTTGATGCAAATCGATTTCGCGAAGCGGATATCTTTCTTTCACTAACTGAACCGCTTCTTTGATCTTCGCTAATCCGCGTTGTGAAAGAATGTCGAATTTGTGAAGCCCAATGTCTTCCGCCACAACCATGTCGAACATAACAGTCGGGTGTCCTTTCGGTGGAAGAAAAGTTGCGGTGTAATTGTGAATGGGTTCATTCGAAATGAGAATTCCACACGAATGAATGCTTAAGCTATTCGGAAAATCTTGCAGGAAAGATGCGTAGCGCATGACGTTCTGCTGGTTCTTGTCGAGCGCATTCGGATTGAATTTCCCACTGCTTAACAATTCAATTTCTTCAATTGGAAGTCCGAATACCTTTCCCAATTCACGAACCACGGCTTTGTATTGAAAGGTGTTGTAAGCGCCAAGCAGCGCCACATTTTGATAGCGTTCAAAAATGTATTCCGTAATTTCTTCTCTGTCGGTCCAAGAAAAATCAATATCGAAATCCGGAGGGTTTTGTCGGTATAGATTAATAAATCGTTCGAAATACAAATCCAGTTCAATGGGGTCGACATCTGTAATGCGCAGCAGGTATGCAATGACGCTGTTCGCACCGCTTCCACGTCCTACGTAATAGTATCCGCGATCTCGTGCAAATTGCGTAATGTCCCAGTTAATTAAAAAATATGAAACGAAATTTTTCTGTTCAATAATTTCGAGTTCTTTTTCTATGCGTTCTAGAATAACCGAATGATTGTTCGGTTCGTTGCCGTAACGGTAGGCGAGACCTTCTTGTGTGAGTTGACGAAGCAGACGCATGTCTTCTTTGAGGCTGCCCGTAAATGAGTTTTGATTTTTAGAAATGGAATGATTCACCTCTTCGTTCCAAGACCATTGTTGTGCGAAAGTCTTTGATTTATCAAGCAAATCGGGCGCACCTTCGAATTCCGATTGAAGTTCTTTTTTCGAAAGAAAAACATCTTTTCGCTTTCCTTGATCTGTGGGTTGAAGTCTGCTCAGCAAAATATTATTTTCAATGCATCGCAACAATTGATGCATGTTGAAATGTCGCTGCGATTGAAAAGTTGAAGTTTGAAAGGCGAGTACTTTTTCGCGTTGCGATTTCCATTCACTTCGTTCGAAGATGGGAAGGTCGGCGGAAGTCACACCGAGATATTCTTCTTCATTCAAATCGAATGAATTCTTTTTGAAATTTTCAAACGGATAAATAGTTACGCAATGCTTCCACTGTGGGGCGCGTGTTTCGAAATCTTTTTTCTGATGAAGATGCTCCGAAAGGAACGTGGCTAGTTCATTTACTCCGGCAGTGTTTTTCGCATAGCCTACGAACAGCTGTTTTGCACTGTTCCGGAAATCAATTCCCCAGAGCGGGCGTATGTTATTCTTTTTCGAAAGTCGAAGAAAATCGTGAAACGTTGTCGTGGAATTTATTTCCGTAAGTGCAACAACTTTCGATTCGTTTTGTAGGGCGAAGTCAATGATGTTTTCTACGGTTAATATTCCGTAGCGCAAACTGTAATACGAATGTGAGTTGAGCACGGTTAATCGAAAAGGGTAGGACCTTCGTTATCTCTTCTTTTTTTCGCGCGGGATTCTCCCATTCCAAACAATTCAATGTGTTGGTGAAGAATGAACGATGTTTCCGGAAGAAGCGCATCGCCAGTGGGCTTCAGTAAATCACTTCCTTCGGATTGTATGCTTTTTATATCTGTGCTTACGGGATAAGCGTTGAGTTCAAGGTCAACCACAGGTTGAAGAATTGAAGTAATGTCGGCAAGATGTGAATGCGAATCGAGCCACAATTCTTCTTGTTGTTTGGAAAGAATAAGTGGACAACGTGGATGTCCAATTTGTTGCAGAACACCTGGAGGTGCCGCGGTTGTGACTATTGCGTATGAGTGCAATGTTTCTTGTGTTGAAGGGTTTCTCCATTCGTCGTAAACGCCAGCAAATGCAAATGGCATTCTTCCGGTTGAAAGGAAGACGCAATGCGGATGAGACAATCCGCCACGTTCAGGGCCTTCGTAAAACGCATCCGCAATCACCAAGCATCGTTTTCTTCGAATGGGAATTCGGAAGAACGGTTTTTCGAGAATGCCCTTCGAACCGGAAAAAAAGATTGAGTTGTCTTTGTTGTGATCACCTTCGGCTCGCGCGTTCAAAACATACTTCGGCTTATCGGCCCACGCGGGTGTAAATCCGAATGTTGAATTCCGAATTTCAGATTTGTTTTCTTGGGTAATAATGAGCCCTTGCTTTCCAGCACCAATATTGGCTTGGGGTTTAAACACAACTCCCTTGCCTATTTCAGCGCGAAAGGCTTTTTGAATTTCTTCAATTTTAGAAACTACGGCG
>Ga0247722_10001249_pt1 | contig 14264 bp, 10 predicted proteins | sample MSEWelMarce3H_FC_FD_189094 | JGI IMG/M metagenome (GOLD analysis project Ga0247722, IMG submission 189094) | Subsurface sediment microbial communities from gas well in West Virginia, United States - MSEEL Well Study Marcellus 3H_FC | ecosystem: Environmental > Terrestrial > Deep subsurface >... | reverse complement strand
AAGAAGTTTCTAATGAAGAGGTTTCTAATGAAGAGGTTTCTAATGAAGAGGTTTCTAATGAAGAGGTTTCTAATGAAGAGGTTTCTAATGAAGAGGTTTCTAATGAAGAGGTTTCTAATGAAGATCAAGTTGCAATTGAAATTGAGGAAGTTGTTGTTGAAGAAGAAGAAGTTGTTGAAGAAGAAGAAGTTGTTGAAGAAGAAGAAGTTGTTGAAGAAGAAGAAGTTGTGGAAGAAGAGGTTGAAGAAGAAGAAGTTGTGGAAGAAGAAGAAGTTGTGGAAGAAGAAGTCGATGAGGAGGTTGTTGAAGAAGAAGTCGATGAAGAAGAAGTAGTTGAAGAAGAAGTAGTTGAAGAAGAAGTAGTTGAAGAAGAAGTAGTTGAAGAAGAAGTTGAAGAAGAAGTAGTTGAAGAAGAAGTTGAAGAAGAAGTAGTTGAAGAAGAAGTAGTTGAAGAAGAAGTTGAAGAAGAGGAAGAGGAAGAACAAGAGGAAGAACAAGAGGAAGAACAAGAAGAAGAGGATGTGTATGAAATCGAAATAAACGGCAAAACCTACTATGTTATGAACGAGGTCGATAGCATCATTTACGAGGCAGACGAAGAAGGCGAAATTACCATCGATGCCGGTATATACAAAAATGGAGCCCCCACATTTTATTAGACGCTTTGCATCAAGCTTTGCATCAAGCTTTGCATCAAGCTTTGCACCAAGCTTTGCACCAAGCTTTGCACCAAAACAAAAATATTTTTTATGTTATTTGCAAATAACATAAAAATATTTCTCTCTTATTATGGAGAACATGAAGAAAACAAAAAACCCAATGGCAAAATTAATTGCATCCTATAAATCGGACGGCGTAGAACCAAAAACCATTTATGAAAAATATTTGGATCACACGCATAATTATCAACAACAATATGGAATTCGAACCATCGTCTTAATGATGGTCGGTTCTTTTTATGAAGTTTATGGACTTAAATCGGCAAGCGGAGAGATTCTCGGAAGTGAAATCGTCGCTTTCTCTCAAATTTGTCAAATGAATATAAGTGAAAAAAAAAAGGTCACCGTGGATGGAAAAATAGTTTTAATGGCGGGGTTCCCCGAATACACTTTGGAACGCTATTTGCAAAAGTTGAGCGAGGCGGGTTTTACCAGCGTTGTTATTATCCAAGATGAAGAGAACAGCGTGCATGGCGATAAAAAAAAACACATTGTCCATTCTATCCACTCTGCCGGAACATTTATTCCCTATGAAACCGACCAACCCCGATTATCCAACAACATTATGTCTGTCTGGATGGTTTCGTACAACTCTTTTGTAAAAACCCGTCCCCAAATCATTTATGGTGTATCGGTTATCAATATATTTACCGGAAAATCGTCCATTTTTGAGCACAAAACCACGTTTGAAAACAATCCAACCACGTTTGACGAATTGGAGAGAGCCATTTCCATCTACAATCCGTGTGAAATCATTTTACTCTATGATCTTGCCAAAATAACAGAGAACGAATCCGCGCTCGTAAAAAACATCAAATCGTATGCGGGCATTCACTGTGAGTCCATTCATGAACACTGCATTCGCGATAGTAAGAAGACCGAAAACTGCATGAAACAACAGTATGTTGTGCAACTTTTGGAAACCTTTTTCGGCTCGGAATGTTATGAAACGTGCGAGGAGTTTTCTCGATATCAAGTGGCAACACAGTCATTTTGCTACTTGCTCAATTTTATTCAGGAACATAATCCGGCGTTAATCAAAAAAATCCACACACCTACATTCGGAAGCACAAGTGTCCATGCAATTTTGGCAAATCATACACTAAAACAGTTGAACATGATTGACGACAAATCTGTGGATGGGCTTCGAAGCGGTAAATTTTCGTCGGTTTTGAATTTTTTAAACCGGGCATGCACATCGATTGGAAAACGACGAATCCATGAAATCTTGACCAACCCACGATTTGACGAAGACCAACTAAATTCAGAGTACGAAATCATTTCCCAAATGTTGTCTGAAGAGAACTACCATTTTGTCTCTTTTTTTCGCAAACAGCTGGCGGATGTCACCGATTTGGAAAAAATAATGAGACAAATCCTGGTTCGCAAAGTGTCGCCCTCGACGATATATCGTCTTTACCACTCGGTTTCCAACGTGCAGCAAATTCACACATGTCTTTTAGACAACCAAGCATTAATGGATTATTTGCCCAATTCGGAATGCGTAGAGACCGCGTGCAATGCAATTCTTTCCAAAATTTCCAACTTTTTAGTGATTGATGCATGCAAAAATATCAACTCGACTGTTTTTACAATTTCGGAACACATTATTCAAACTGGCATCAATTCCGAATTGGATGCAATTATGAATGACTACCGGAGAGCCAACGAACTGTTGAATGGTATGCATCGATTTTTGAATATGGTAATGCGCGCATCTCTCAATTTGCCGGATGATTCGGATTATGTTAAAATCAACACCACCGAGAAAATGGGGTCTTCGCTCCAAATTACGAAAACCAGAGCCAAAGTTCTCAAACAATTATTGGAAAAAGACGAGTACAGCACAATGCCGTGTTTTCGCGGAATTCTTACAAAAGTGAAAGCCGGAACGGTTATGTTTCATAATAATTTAATTGAATTTGGCGATTTAAGATTCAAACCCGCCACTACCACCGCCGAAGAAATTGTCTTTGACCAATTAACCAAATTGGCTGCCAAAATTCTGAAGATGGAACATGCCATTGAACAAAAAACGTCGCATCTTTATGCCGAATATGTAGAGAAAGTGTTGGAAAATGAATGTTATGACCCGATTGAAAAAGTGGTTGAATACGTGGCTTCTCTCGATGTGTTGCAATGTAAAACTTATGTGGCAAAGGAAAATAAATACTGCCGACCGCAAATCGTGGTTTCGGATACATCCATGATAAAAGCGGTTGGAATCCGGCATTGTCTGATCGAACATATCCAGCAAAATGAAATCTACGTCGCAAACGATATTGAAATCAGCAGCGGCGGAATTCTTCTTTACGGGACCAACGCGGTTGGAAAAACCAGTTTGATTCGCGCCATCGGAATTGCGGCCATTTTGGCACAGTGCGGATTCTTTGTTCCTTGTTCTGAATTCTTGTACAAACCTTACCGGTCGTTTTATACGCGCATTCTTGGAAATGACAATTTATACAAAGGCCTCTCCACATTTGGCGTAGAGATGAGCGAATTGCGGGTCATTTTAAAAAATGCGGACTCACATAGTTTAATTCTGGGAGACGAACTGTGTTCGGGAACAGAGACTCAAAGCGCATTAAGTATTTTTGTGGCAGGGTTGATGAAACTGCACGATCAAAAATCGTCGTTCTTGTTTGCCACGCATTTTCATGAAATCGTGGATTACGAGGAAATTCAAAAAATGGACCGATTGGCGTTGAAACATATGGCGGTGCATTATGATAGAGAAATCGATTGTCTGGTGTATGACCGATTGTTGAAAGACGGGCCTGGAGACAACATGTACGGATTGGAAGTGTGTAAGTCGTTGCATTTGCCCACCGAGTTTCTAGACAAAGCATTTGAAATTCGAAATAAATATTTTCCGGAAAAAGCGGGGACTTTGGGTCAAAAGACGTCGCATTACAATACACAGAAACTGCGAAGTTTATGTGAATTGTGCCAAAAAGCATTGAGTACTGAAATCCATCATTTAGAAATGCAGAAGGATGCTGACAAGGATGGGTTTATTCATGGGACTGCGACCCATAAAAACCATAAAGCAAATTTAATGGCACTATGTGAAGAGTGCCATCAGAAGCAACATTTCACAGAAACGGTTGAGATTAAAAAAATTGTGAAAAAAAAAACAACCACCGGATATATTCCTATAAAAACTTCTTTATAAAATATAAGTTTTTTTGATTTATTGTTTCATTGTCTTTACCGTTGTTACCTCTTTGCTCTCAGTTCCATTAAAGCCATATCTACCTCTGGCTCCGACCCGCGAATGAAATGCAGCAATTTGGCTCGTTTTGTCCCCAGTAAAATATTTTTAAAATCCGGGTTTTGTTCAAATTTCGCAGCCAATGCGGTCATGCGTTCAACACGGTCTCTGCCTCCGTAAAAATCGGAATCCAAAACCACATCCTTGGGTCTCAGCAATTGTTTTTCAAATTTACCCGTTTTCCCGCCCGCACCTTTTGCTTTCTTAACATTGTTGCAAATTTCGCTACCTGAATCCAGTGAAAACGAGGCGTAAAAATTAGGAAATCTTTTTTTAAATTTGGACGCTTGATAATAATGCTCAACCGTTTGCCATTGTTTTTCATCCAGTGTAAATGGAGAAACAAACTCGTCGTCCAGCATCCGACGCCAATTCGGCACGAGTTGGAGGCTATTGAATTCGAGCAAATCTTGTTTTTGAATCTTTTCTCCGGAACCGGTTCCAGGTTTAGCATCTGCGGATTTTTCATAAAACATAAAATGAATGGTGTCGTCATACAGATCACTGCTCACCGATGGTTCCGACGAATAGGAGTTCAGCACTGGATCGATTCCGAACTTTTCTTGAAACCGGCGAAAATCGGTGATTTGGTGGAATTGCCCGGCATTTCTCTCAATGCATTTATTTACAATGAGGGTTTTAACATAGTAGGGAATTTCGGAAAATTTGAATATCTTTTTGTCCTTGTACGAAATCAATTTGTAATGGTCGCCCGTGTAACTTGTCATAATATAAAATTCAGGATTTGGATTTGGAATACCCTTTTCGCCAGAAGCGCATTGCATCACTGCATCTTCGGATCCGTTTTTAAAGTTTCCTTCGTCTAAGATAATCATTTTAGTATTTAGTTTTTCTTCCAATTTGGAAATTGCAAATTCATCGGCCCAGTAAGAAGATTGTTTCATTTTTTCTTTCAGTTCTTCCAGTGTATTCACATTTTCCATGAAACGAAAATGCCTGCCATCGTTTTCTGCAATCGCAATGTTTTTTTTGAATGTTTTCTTGTCTTCCACCAATGCAGCAATGCCTTTCACTAAAAGTTCTATATCGGTTTTATCTACGGCTTTGCCGTGTCTGGATTTGAGTTCTTTAATTTTTTCGGATATTTTTCCAATGTTGGCTTCATTGGTTTCAATTTCGTTTTTATACATATTGTACAGCATCGCATATTGCTCAAACAATTCGGGAATCGCCGCGTTTGCAACAATCTCTCGCAACCTTGCAACGGTTGTTTTTTTCCCAATTTGTTTAAATGCTTCCACGATAACGGTAAAAAAACAATCACCGTCGGGTTGCACGTCTTGGATTCGGTAGTTATCATTTTGCATGAATTTTTGCATCCAATTTGAATTGGCGGCCGGGTTTTTGAGGGTATCTGCATCGGATTTGTTTTCTTCTTTCAACAAATCTGGAATATGTGCGTTTCCAATCTCTTCAAAAATCTCCTTGTTTTCGTCTTTCTCTCTTTCTTTGATTTTTGAATTGTGTTTCTGTTGCAAGTCCAAAACGCTTAAAACCGATTCTTCTTCTACTTCTATTTTTCGGGCTTCTTCAACCAAAACCTTTTTGTAAAATTCGGGGTTCGATTTTGACATTTCCAAAAATTCTTTGTCAGCAAACTTGTACAACAAGATTTTGTTTCCGTCTTTTGCAAAAATTTCAGCGTCCAGTTTATTTTCGGCATCCAGGTAATTGGGCAATTCCTTTGATTCCATTTCAAAAACGCCAATTTGCGAACGAACAACATTGCCGTCGGACAATAAATATACGGGGTAAAAAATAACACCTTTTCCAGTATGTGTGTATTTTATTTTTCCAACACAGATCGCCACACGTTTTTCAAAAATCTCGGCTTCATACACAAAAGTTTCGTAATCCATGTCTTCTGCGTCAATTCTCTTGGATTCGTTGTATTCGATTTCGGGTTTGATTGTTGATTTGACCATAATTATTTATATAATAGAAATAAATAAATAATTTTCCAATAGAAACGATGTTTCAACCTTTGCACTTTTACACCTTTTCTCATTCAAAACGCCCACTTTGTGGGCAGTTATGAGTGGGGAAGGTGTCGCATCTTCGATGCGAAATGGTGTAAAACGCCGATTATATAGCCTAAAATCACCTTTGGCGATTTCTTGGATATAAAAGGTGTTTTTATCAGTCGCAAAGGCCACCGAAGGTGGCCGACCAGTCGCCCGCTTTGCGGGCTTAGTGACAGTTACCTAATCTCATTCAAAGATGCCGACCTAAAGGTCGGCATTTAAAATGTGCAAAGGTGTAAAAGACATGTAAAAAAATATACAAATAATCGTTTATTTTCCGACAAATCGTTTATTTTCCGACAAAGTCCATGTACTTGAATCGGGTCCTGCTGCTTAGACCTGGCTTTTTCAACGACGCCAATTGCTCAAACATTGGCTTAAACTGTTCCTTGAGTTCCTTGTTAAAATGACTAAATATAATAACAATGTTTTCGGTCATTTCCTCAACCTCCTTCTGCTTTTCTACCAATTCAATGGATTCGAATATTTGAGACAACATGTCGGTGGTCATTTTCATAATCGTGGCAATTTGTATGTTTTCGTGGTCGCCCGTTTTTGCAATTTCGCAAAACAAATTGGTTATATTTTTACGAGTACTATTCTTTGCGGTTAATTCACAAAATCCATCGTAATTGTCATTGGCATTGACATCTACAATGTTCTGCATCGATGCTAAATACTCGGCGATTTTGTTCTCGAGCATTGGGTTAAAATCCGAGCTGTATTTTTGGCAAAGTCGCGTCAAGATTGTTGCATATATCTTCGAAAACATTTTATTCGAAACACAAATGGTGTAAATGGTGTCAAATACTTGTTGCATTTTTTCAGTGAGTTCGCAGTCGTCGCCAAAATCAACGGATTCTTGGATTTTATCGATCTTTTCTATAAACATTGCAATGTTATCTTCGCAATTGGATTCCTTAATTTTATTCAATCCTACGCGAATGTCATTTATGAGTGCCTGAATATCATTTACTTCTGCGAAAACAGTTGCGTGAAAGACCGGTCTTTTCCATTCATTTACGGTTTCCTTGGGTTTTTTATTGGTGCGTACCATATTTTCATTGGATTTCTTTTGATACGTGGTGGGCGCATTGACATTGTATTGATTTATATAAGTGTTTTGAATATTTTCAACATATCCAACCAAAGAACAAAGTGTGCGAATTGAATCCAATACATTTTCGGGCAATGAATAATCACTCCTTCCGATTCTTTCAAACTCGTTCAAATTGTAGGTCTTAGTTGTCATTATTTCTGTGTAATATACATTTGATATATTTATATTGTTTTAATTCAATTTTATAAAATAAAGATTAATAAACAATATATATAAAATGTTGGGACCGGACGTAAATGAAGCTTATCAACAAAAATATGACAAAATGATGGCGGGTCCAAATAAGTTTAAACCTGGAGATATTATCACCGATTTTAAAAATAATCTACGTACCGTGATTATCCGTCCAGCAAAAGACTGGGTAAGAGATGTAGGTGGGTCAATGACTTGGAGAGTAAATAGCGTAGAACCCAACGGTGATTATAAATTACAAAGATTATATACCTTAACTACAGAGCCTATAAAAATTAAAGGCACACCAATATATCAACCAGAAAAAACCACGAGTAAAGAAATGATAGATTATTGGTCATCATATAAAATATGGGATGCGGACGATGTGAAAGCAATATATAATGTGGGACTCACCCAAATGAACAAAGAGAAGGAGCTGGATGCGGAAGTGGATGCGTATATCAAAAATGAAATTGCAGAATTAACCCCAAAAGTCCAAAGGTATGTCAATAATAGTAAAAAAAAGTATGGACAATACACAATTGAGGAAACTTTTAGAAAGTTTGAGCGTGATTTACCGGCGGCCAACCGGTTGGATAAGATGGAATTTTTATGGAATATGATTGACGAGAACAAGTTAAAAGAAGCCAGCGACTATAATTATGTAAAGGAACAACTTTTTCGTAAGGATGATAATGATTATGAAAACTTTACAACAGCAACTTCTCATATTTTACAAGATGGTCAAAAAGAAAATGCATCCGCCAGAAGTGTTTTAGGCAATGAAGATTTACATAGGACAATTGACCAATATTTTAGAAAATCTAAAAGAGGAGGTGAAAAAGAAAAGACATCTAAAAAAGCTGAAACATCTAAAAAAAAGAGAACATCCAAAAAAAGAAGAAAAACTTTATTGTAAAAGGCTTAAACACAAATTCGTAATTCATATATTATGAATATGACTGAAGAATACGACGAAAACAAAGTGATTACAGGATGGGACGATTGTGTAAAAGATGAAAATTTATTACGCGGAATTTTTTCATACGGATTTGAAAACCCAAGTCCAATTCAAGCAAAAGCGATTTATCCAATTGTTTGCAAGCGCGATATCATTGCCCAAGCCCAGTCCGGAACTGGAAAAACAGGTGCATTTACAATTGGAACATTATCATTAATTGATACAACAATTAATGAAACACAAGCAATCTTATTGTCACCCACCCACGAACTTGCAAATCAAACCATGACGGTATGTGCAGGACTGGGTTCAAGTATGCCAAATTTATGTGTCAAGAAATTCGTGGGTGGGTCCTCAGTGATGGATGACCGCAAAAGCATTGATGAACAGGTCCCCCATGTTGCAGTGGGATGTCCGGGTCGTATTTTCGATTTGATTCGAAGACGTTTCTTGAATGTAAGTAAGCTGCGAATTATAGTGATTGATGAAGCTGACGAAATGTTGTCAAAGGGATTCCAAGAACAAATCAGAGACATTTTTCAAATGCTTCCGCACAATGTTCAAGTGGGTATTTTTAGTGCAACATTGACAAAGGAGGTGTTGGAATTGACGCCGAATTTTATGAACAATCCCGTCAAAATCACAATGGCCGCAGACAAATTGACACTGGATGGTATTCGCCAGTATTATATTGCATCCGAATACGATGACGACAAGTTCGATTCGTTGAAGAAGTTGTTCAACATAATTAGTGTAAATCAGTGTATTATTTATTGCAACAGTGTAAATCGCGTTTCACAATTATGCGAAGCGATGCGTGGGGATGGATATTCGGTCGATTGCATTCATCGAAATATGAACAAGGTAGAACGCGAGACGGTGTTTCGCAATTTCCGAAGTGGTTCAATTCGCTTTTTGGTTTCGTCGAACATTACTGCACGTGGAATTGATATTCAACAAGTGAGTGTTGTTATTAATTTTGATATTACATCGGATGTGCATACATATTTGCACAGAATCGGAAGAAGTGGCCGCTGGGGGCGCAAAGGCACTGCCATTAATTTTATTACCCCGCGAGACATTTCAGTAATGCGAGACATTGAGAGTTATTATCACATACAGATTGATCCGTTGCCCGAAAATGTGGTCTTATAAGGGGAACTACGTTCCCCTTAGACCCCTCCTTTTATTTTTGTATTTTGCTTTGCTTATCTAAATCCGTTGGTTCCCCTTCTTTACGTTTAAAAATATCATAACACATCTATGATATTTTTATAAATGGAACACTCAGATGAACCAAATAAAGGAGGGATTAAAAGAAGCGAAGCTTCTCTGGAACCCTTTAAATTGCCCATCGAATATTTAGACGAAAATGTAATCCACACATTAACGGATGTAGTCGCATCTGATTTGGAACTTGTTTCCGCTACGGCATCTGAACCCATGTACGATATTTTATTAAAACCCAAGCATTCGTTTGCCAAAAACATGATTGGTCAATGGAAAAAAAAATTTACAAGCGACACTGAATTTTTAAAACAGACTCAACAAATCATTGGAAAAACCGCAGCATCCAACTCGACAATTGACTGCGAATCCATTTCAACGATTTGGAAAGACATTTACGAAACACCCGGGTTCCACGACCGATACAGTTACATCGACATTGACAAATTCCATTTCATCAACCATTCCTCCAAATTTTTGGGAGTATGGACCGTTGTCAATCTTCTCTCTCCACTGTTCTCTATCATGTTGCCCCTGATTTTATTGGTTGCACCCTTTGTATTACTGAAAATCCAACGTGTTCCCATCGAATTCAACACCTATATCGATGTTCTGAAAAACATTGCAAAACAACACGCAATTGGAAAAGTGTTTAATTCAATGAACGATTTCTCTATGAACAACCTGATTTATGTTGTTTTCACGGTTGCAATGTATGCGATGCAAATGTACCAAAATGTCAAATCATGTATCCGGTTCTACAAAAACATAAATTCGGTAAATACAAATCTCTTAACCTTGAAAACTTTTGTGGATCATTCCATTGCGTCGATGCAAGAATTTTTGGAGAAAAATGCGGGACTTTCCCGGTATCGCGGATTTTGTCATGACATTTCTCTTCATTGTCATTACTTGCTTTCATTGAAAGAGGAATTAAAAGATGTGAAATCCTTTTCGTTTGGTGTTTCCAAATGTTTTGAGGTTGGATACCTTTTGAAATGCTACTATTCTCTCCATTCCGTTGCAGATTACAAACAGGGGCTCCAGTATGCCATTTCGTTTGAAGGATACCGAAGCAATTTGGAAAGTCTTGGCGAATGCATTCAACAAGGATCTCTCCATTTTGGAGAATTTGATGCTGGTAAAACCGTGTTTAAAAACCAGCATTACCCAACGCATGAAACCAATTGTGTGCCAAATACGATTAATCTGAAGAAAAATCTGATTATTACGGGGCCCAATGCATCGGGAAAAACCACGCAACTGAAAACCACTGCCATCAACATCATTTTTTCACAACAGTTTGGTTTAGGATTCTATGAATCCGCGTCCATAACTCCTTATACACACATTCACTCCTATTTGAACATTCCAGACACAAGCGGACGCGACAGTTTATTCCAGGCGGAAGCACGCAGATGCAAAGAGATTTTAGATATCATTGATTTGGAGGAAGAGAGTCGGCATTTTTGCATATTTGATGAACTGTTCTCTGGGACAAACGCGGAAGAAGCCACCTCGGCGTCGTTCGGATTCCTCAAATATCTGCAGAAACGCGAGAATGTGGATTTCATTTTGACCACGCATTTCGTCAAGCTGTGCAAGATGGTGAAGAAGGCGGATAACCTGAAAATTGAGAACTACAAGATGGATGCAACCCTGGATGGGAACAACATCGTGTTCCATTACAAGTTGATCAAAGGCATTTCCAAAATTAAAGCGGCGAAACTGATTCTGATTCAGATGGGATTTCCGGAAGAAATATGCGAATAAAGAAAACAAAGAAAACAAAGAAAACAAAGAAAACAAAGAAAACAAAGAAAACCTACGGTTTTCCTTTGACCTTTCCCTTAAAGAAAACCTACGGTTTTCCTTTGACCTTTCCCTTAAAGAAAACCTACGGTTTTCCTTTGACCTTTCCCTTATAATAAAAGTTATAGGTTCCCTTAAAATTGAACTCTTTTTTACATTTTTACAAAAGACATAAAATATATAAATAATTAATAATTTGTTAATACTTGATAAAATGCAGTTCATTGATATTTTGAAGTTGATAAACATGTGCGTTATTGTATTCTTCTATATGGAATACAATAAAACGGTTGAAAGCTTGGTTATAAGCTTAGAAGAAGAGAAGAAAAATGTTGCACGCTTGGTTGCAAGCTTAGAAGAAGAGAAGAAAAATGTTGCACGCTTGGTTGCAAGCTTAGAGGTCGCAAGCTTAGAAGAAGAGGAGAAGAAAACGGTCACAGAAGAAAACCCGGTCTCAAGCGAAGCAGAGGTCGCAAGCTCAAGCGAAGCAGAGGTCGCAAGCTCAAGCGAAGCAGAGGTCGCAAACTTAGAAAAAGACGTCAATACTTGGTACGCTATCGAAGACGGAAAAGTGCGATACAAGGGCGAATGGAAAAACGGTCTGCCAAATGGCAAGGGAATCAAGCATTTCTACAAAACGGATTCATACGTTGAAGGCAATTTTGTAGATTCATTTGCACACGGTTACGGAAAACAGACTTTCGAGCAAACTTGGGAAAAAACGGTCCCCTATTACGAAGGTGAATTTAAGAGAAATAAATGGGAAGGAAAAGGCGAGTATCATTATGGTGATGGAGACTATTACAAGGGCGAGTGGAAAGACAGTAAGTATTGCGGCCAAGGTGCCGCGTATTCCAAGCGTTTAGATAGAACATGGGTTGGAGAGTACGACAATGATAAAAAGGTTAATGGAGGGTGGGTTAAAGGTGAAATATAATATTTTGTATAAGGACATTCGTCCGACTGTATAAGGACATTCGTCCGACTGTATAAGGACATTCGTCCGACTGTATAAGGACGTTAGTCCGACTGTATAAGGACATTCGTCCGACTGTTTGTATAATTTAATTTAATAAATGTTTATTTTTTTATTTCCTTAATAATGTGCTAGATTTGAAAATGCAAATTCAGTAAAAATAAACTCTTTTTTATATCTTTACACAAAAATATAAAACCAACTGCAAAATAATACAATGAATACTGAATCCCAAATTTGTCCATTTAACGAACCGGTTGAATGCTTTACTTGCAACCAATTGTTCTACTCTCTTTATCAATTCACATATTCCATGACACCTTGCACCTATTCCCATGGTGGCATTAAAACCGAATGGTCGTGGTTTTGTTTTGATTGCATGAACGCCCGGATGGGAGAAGAAGATTATCAAAAACAAAAACAAGATATTGCCGCACATAAAATGGAGAGAATGGTTACGTGCGTCGAATGCGGAGACAAGGTGGAGCCGGAAGACATTTTACGCCACGACGACAATACCGAATTGTTGAAGGTTTGCCGCGCAAAGTGTTACCCCAAAGTCTATCCCCGCGGACTTGACCCGACGGATTATAACAAGATGTTTGAAGATTTTAAACAAGGTTGTACGGAGAGCGCACACCGAATTGAAGATCAGATTTATCGCCGGTTTATTTGCGATGTTGCCACGGGGCATTTCACGAGTCCGGAAGAAATGATGGAAATGGCCAAAAAAATAAAAACTATGATTGACGACCGCGTGGATTCGTGCAGATGGTATGCCTAAAGGGAACCTACGGTATTCAGAGAAGCTTCGCTTCTCTTACGCCTTTTGATCCCTCCCTTAAGAAAACCCTATGGTATCAGAGAAGCTTCGCTTCTCTTAAATCCCTCCTTCTTTTTTTTAATTTATTTTTAGATTTTTTTATCTACGATGTCTTTTTGATTTTCGGTTTGTTTTTCTCTTTCTTTGGGTCTTTTTACCACCAAATTTATTGATATATGAATTCAAATCACTTGGAAGTTTTGTGGAAGCAACCACAAAAAAATCATAAGGATATGTAGTTGGATGGGCATAAGTTGTTCTTCCCATACGCATTTGGGTCTTAGTATCTGGGTTATAACTTTTCACATTTGAAAAAACATATTGATTGTAATCTTCACCTGGTACTTGACTAACCTGAACAAATGTGCCTTCAAAAACACCTTGATTACCCGGCTCTTTAAAAAAGTATCTTACTCCTGGTCGCAAATCTGCTAAATTTATTTCAAGCGTTGTCATTGTATATTATTTAAATACTTATTATCTATGACGCCTTTTTGTTTTTCTCTTTTTTTGAGTTGATTTTCTTTGGGTCTTTTTACCACCAAATTTATTAATATATGAATTCAAATCACTTGGAAGTTTTGTGGAAGCAACCACAAAAAAATCATAAGGATATGCAGCCGGATTGTCATACATAGTGGCTCCCATGCGTTTTTGCATCTTAGTAACTGGGTTGTATTTCATGATGTTTGAAAATCCATATTGATATTCTTCATTGTCATTTAACGGTTTAACCCAATCCAATGTGCCTTCGAGTATATCATCTCCATGACGAGGATCTTTGAACGAATATCTTACTCCACGTTTCAAATCGTTTAAATTTACGCCAAGCGTAGACATTTATATATAAAGGGAACATTAAAGGGAACGTAGTTTCGCGCCGCTTTGCTTACTGCTTACCCCTTTTGATCCCTCCTTTTCAGAAAAAGAAAAAAAAGAAAGGAGGGATCAAAAGGGAACGTAGTTCCCTTTAAAATTGAACTCTTTTTTTGCAAAAATAATAAAGACATATATTTGAAATATTATTTATTTACCAAACCAAACCAAACGCAAACATTAACCAAAACAATGCAGCAAACAATCTGTGAGCAAACAATCTGTGAGCAAACAATCTGTGAGCAATACGACAC
>Ga0247722_10001248_pt1 | contig 14264 bp, 8 predicted proteins | sample MSEWelMarce3H_FC_FD_189094 | JGI IMG/M metagenome (GOLD analysis project Ga0247722, IMG submission 189094) | Subsurface sediment microbial communities from gas well in West Virginia, United States - MSEEL Well Study Marcellus 3H_FC | ecosystem: Environmental > Terrestrial > Deep subsurface >... | reverse complement strand
GAAACATTTTTATCTTCTTATTCTAATTATAAATTACAATTTCTTTTTTTGTCAAGACATTCAAAATGTAGATTTCACATTAAAAAACAACACGTTTTACATTTCTTATGACTTATTGAATTGTGAATCGAATCAAATGTATGACGTGAAACTTACACTTGAAGGAAGAAAATCAGGTTACTATACTCCAGTCAATGTTTCAGGGGATCTTAACAATCAAACATGTGGAAGCAACAAAAAAATAACATGGTCACCACAGGCAGAAGGGAAGCAACTAAAGGAAGAAGTTCGTTTTTTTGTGGAAATTTCAGCGAAGAAAAAACTCATTGATAATGGACCTTCAAATGCTTACAGATCGATGATTCTTCCTGGTTTAGGGAGTTTGAAGGTGCAAAAAACAAAACTTCCGCTTTTGGTTACTGCAGGATTTTTATTCTCCGGAATTCAAGCATTTCGTTACAACAGCATGACTAATTCAAATTTTGACAAGTATTTGAATGCTAACAACCAATCTGATTTAAATTCTTATTATCAATCAGCGAAAGAGGCACGAAATACTACTTATCTGTATATTGGAATTGCAGCAGGAATTTGGGTTTCCGATGTGATTTATACCCTCATAAGAGGTTCTTTCAACAAACGCACTAAAAATTTATCCAACCTTAACTCAAAAAACTGGAAAATAAACTTTTACGCTAGTCAATCCAGTTTAAATTTCGGTTTGAAAAAAGAATTATAATTTGTAAATTCAAATAAAACATAAGAATACGATATGAAATCTTTACTTTTCTTTCTTCTTGCTGCTTTTCCGTTGAGTTATTTCGCACAACAGAAAAATTCGAGTGCATTCAAATTTGTTGAAACGACCAAAATACCTAAACCAATAGCTCCAGCCAAACTTGTCATTAGTAATGTAAAATTCAATGATTCACAAGGAAATAACAACCAAGCATTGGATGCCTCAGAAAAAGGAACTATTACTTTTACTCTTAAAAATGAAGGTAAAGGTGAGGCCTACGAAAGCGAAATAATCATTGATAACAAAACAAATGCTAAGGGGATTCGAATTGGTACTTCAAAAAAAATACCCTTGTTAAAACCTAGTGAAACATCGATAATTGAAATTCCCATTTCTGCTAATAGTAACATTGAAAACAATGAAATTGAATTAATACTTAAAGCGCTAGAAGGCAATGGATTTGATTCAGATCCTGTCTCTTTAAAATTCAATGCTTTTAAATTCCGAAATCCTCAACTTGTAGTTGCTGATTACAAATTTTCAAACAAAGAAGGCGAAGGGAAAATCAAATTAGGTGAAACAGTGAGCCTTCAATTCATGATTCAAAACAAAGGTCAGGGTATAGCAAAAAACATCAAAATTAGTATATCAAACCCTATCAATGTATTTCCAGTAAACGATACTTTTTTTGAAATTGTACAATTAGAACCTAATAAGACTGCAAACTTCAGCTATGACTTTTTTGCAAATACACGCTACAAAAACTCTGAAATCAGCCTTGGTATTTCAGTTTCAGAAAGTTATAAAAACTATGGTGATTACAAAAACGCACATGTTTCATTAGATCAGGTGCTCACAAAAACACAAAGTGTCACTATTTCCTCACAAGATGCCAAAACGATTGAAATTGAGGATTTTTCTTTGACTGCAGAAGTGGATAAAAACATTCCGGTTGCTACTGCAAAAAATCCAAACAGAATTGCCCTTATCATTGGAAACGAAGATTACTCAAGTAAACAAGAAGGTATTGGAACGGAAGTAAATGTTGCATTTGCTGAGAACGATGCTTATGTCATGAAAGAATATCTCACCCAAACCTTTGGTGTAGAAGAACAAAATATGCACCATCTCGTAAATGCAACAGGAAGTGAAATGAAAAAGAAAATCAACTTGGTGTGTGAGATAATGAAACGCATGGAGGGAAATGCAGAATTGTATTTTTATTTTGCAGGACATGGATACCCGGATGAAGTAACTAAAATCCCTTACTTGATTCCGGTTGATGTAAGCGCAACCAACCTTTCAGAAGGAATCAATTTGTACGATATGTACCGAAAATTTGCAGATGCCAATCCTAAAAAAGCAACTGTATTCTTGGATGCGTGTTTTAGTGGGGGTGGTAGAGATGCCGGCTTGTTAGCAGCCAGAGCATTAAAAATCAAACCAAAACAAGAACCGATCGTTGGAAACATTGTAGTACTTTCTGCTACAAGTGACAAACAATCTGCACTTCCTTACAAAGCAAAACAACATGGTATTTTTACTTATTTTTTACTGAAAAAACTTCAAGAATCACAAGGTGAAATCGACTATTCAACCTTGTTTAATGCTGTGGCAAAAAATGTGTCGATTGAGAGTTTACGAATCAATGAAAAAGCACAAGACCCACAAATTCTTTTTGGGGATCAACTTTTGAATGAATGGGGATCGTGGAAGGTTATAGAATGATGTTATTAATTACTTCTTTATTTTAACACATAAACTTTATTACCATCACAGAACTAGGGGAAAACTATTCGAAATCCAATTCCACTTTTACTTCCTGAAGGAATACTATAGCTACGACGAGAAGAACGAGAATGTATTGCGCCATCAAACCAGCTTCCACCTCTAACAACACGAATTGTTCCTGTATTTGGACCTTTGGGATTTGTTTGATTACCTGTCGAATAATTAAATTCATACCAATCACTACACCACTCCCATACATTCCCATGCATATCGTTTAATCCCCACAAATTGGAAGGATAACTCCCAACAGGTTGTGTTTTTGCTAAATAAACACCTTTAGGATTACCGTTGTAAGGATAATTTCCATCATTATTTGCTTGGTCGGTTGTCAAATTGTTTCCAGTATTAAACGGTGTTGTACTTCCTGCTCTACAAGCATATTCCCATTCTGCCTCGGTAGGTAATCGGCAGCCCATCCAATCGGCAAATGCTTTAGCATCTCCCCAAGTAACATTAATTACTGGACGATTTCCTCTTCCCCAGCCTTCATCACTAGGTTTTGTTCGTCCTGTTGCATCACAAAATGCATCATATTGTGAAAATGTAATTTCATTAATACTCATTTTAAAAGCAGATAGAGTAACTTTATGCTGTTGTTCATCAGAAACCCTACCAACTTCACTACTTGGACTACCCATAGTAAACGTTCCAGCAGGAATATTCACAAATTCTACACCTTTAATTCGTAATGCAGAAGTTATAAATGTCTTTTCATCTCCGTAACTTGTTCCCTTTAAATTTGTGGCATAGGCACGAACATAATATCTAGTGCTTTCTTGTAATCCAGTTAATCGACTTGAAAAATTTGCAGATCCACTTCCATCTTTTGTTTTACTATCTGAAGTAGTTGGATTACTAGAAATCCCCCAACAAATACCTTTTTCAATGATTTCTGTTCCTCCATCAGTTGTAATTACTCCTCCAGAAACTGCTTCATTACCAGAAATAGCTGTAATTGAATTGGTGGAAAGTGATGGTTTATACAAGGTATGTGTAGTAAAACTAACTTCATTTCCATAACTCGTGCCTTTAGAATTTGTTGCGTAAGCGCGTACATAATAAGTTACCCCATCTTCTAAACCATCAAGTTTACTGGTATATGAATCTGTTCCAGCTCCTTCCATTGATTTATTATCAGCTAACGTAGGGTTTATGGTAGTACTCCAACAAACTCCTTTTTCTGTAATTGGTAAACCTCCGTCCGATGTTATTACTCCTCCAGAAATAGCGGTATTAGCACCTATATTTGTGATTAATTCAGTTATCAAAGATGGAGAATTGAATCCCAATGTATTAAAACTTAATTCTTGTCCGTACGAAATCCCTAAATTAGTGAGAGCAAATAATCTATAATAATAAGTCTTACCATTCTCAAGACCTTCAAGGTTGAAAATAAAATCTTTTTCTTTTGCAATTAATTTAGATTTATTATTACTAAATCCTGGTAAGTCACCCCAAAAAACACCATACTCTAGGATATCAAAACCATTATTATCAATTAATTCACCACCAATTTTTGCAGTTGTATACAAAACATCATGTGCTGATTTTATCCTAAATATTGGTGCTTTAATGGTATAACTCTCCTCATCCCCATAGACCGTAGTTTTTTCATTGGAAGCAAACGACCGAAAATAGTATTTGGTATTGCCAGACAAACCAGTGATTTTACTTTGAAAAGTACCAAAACCACTACCTTGAGCTACGAAATCATTTGCTGTGGTTGGATTGGGATTAGTGCTCCAACAAACACCACGTTGCGTTACATTCGGTACTTCTTCTGTTACTTGTAAGGTAGTTCCAATTTGTACGCTTGATAAATCAAGCTGTTGCACAACGGAGGTTTGCACCCCAACAATGCCATCCACAGGATTGATTCGTTCTATTTTCTTGCAAGAGAAGAATAGAAGTAAGGAGGTAAAGACAAGAATTATCCAACGCATAATTGATATTTACACAAAACTACATGATATCCATCAAATTAGCAAACTGGAATTTACCCTAAAATTCAAAACTAATACCTTTTGCCTAATTACTTAAATAAAAAACTAAGGGGCAACAAGGCGGAAGCCAAAAAGGTAGGCGAGAACCGTCTGGCTGTAGAAGTTGCGACTTGAAGATACAGTACACCATCAAAGCTTCGCCCCATAAAACATTGATTACAGGACGTATTCCTCTTCCCAATTCTTTGTCAGCTGGCTTCCTCGTACCTCATTTTCACATCTTTCCCTTTGAATGCAATGGCAATAAAATGAATGTTGGTGTGACCTTCTTGTTGTAAAATTGCTGCGTAGTTTTTAGTTTTCATTTGTAGCATGGCTGCGTCTAAAACATCCTCTATGGTAGTTTCTTTAAGAGCTACAAACCGCTTAAATTCGAACACAAATGCAGGTAAATTAGCTTTCAATGGATGTAAAATGACGTCGTATCGTCCATAACCACTTTCTCTATTGGAGGAAATTCGGTATTCAGACTGAAGTTGCACCATCATCCCTAATACTAACGCATGGTAAACGCGCTCTGGTTCTTTTTCTGAAAAATCGTAATAACTACATACTTTTTCTATAAAATCTCCAAAATAGAGGCTAAAATCTTCAATGTTACCTCTCTTTAAATTCTCCAATACAACATTGAAACTGTTGTAGGTTTGAGACTTAGAAAACCAATATAAAATGGAGTCTTCAAAAATCGTATGTATTTCAATATTCGGAATTTGAAAATCTCCGACTTGTTTGTTGTTTACAAATTCCTTATTCACAACACGTAAATACCCCGAAAACAAAAAGAAATTCCACAGTGCATCGGGTGTCTCTTGGATGTTACCAAACACCACATCTTCCGAAATAGATTTGCGCAAGGTTCCACCTGTAAGCAACACTTCGATCTCTTGTTTGATATTCGCATCGCCCTCCACAATCATCTTTTTGATGATGTCGTTGGAACTAGTGTTGACCCAATATGGTTTTAATTCGCGTTGGGTATTTTCCAAGTAACTCAATATCGACCATGGGTTGTAAATGACTTGATCCTTACCGAAAATATATCCATTGTACCAACGAGTGATGGCTTCCTCGTTATCGAGTGCGTTGTGCTCCTCTAACAACTGATGGACTTCTTCTGGGGTAAAGCCAAAACAATCCGAAAATTCATCGTCAATCAACGTAGACACTTTCAAATTGTTCAAACCTGAAAAGATACTTTCTTTCGCTACGCGGTAAATACCTGTCAAGACTGCCCTTTCCATAAAGTTGTTATCTTTCAAACAACTGGAATATAACAAACGCATAAAACCGATGCATTCTTCGTAAAAATGATAGATATAGGAATTGTTAATCGGTGTATCGTATTCGTCGATGAGCACTATCGGTTTAACGCCGTGGTGGAGGTATAGAAGTTCACAAAGTTTTAGGATGGCGTTTTGATAATCTGAAACAACAGCCGTTAAACGTAAAATAGCACTAAAAAATGATTTATCTTCTTGACTTAAGCTATGTGATTCTTTTAAATAGGAATGGCGTTTGTATTCATCTTGTAATAAAAGCAAAATGCTTTGATAACTATCTTTCCAATTTTGTTGCTTTATATCCTTAAACGACAACCAAATCACAGGGTATTTTCCTAAATAAACATCAAACTTTTCCCATTCTTTGATTTTTAAGCCTTCAAACAAGGACGCCTTCGACGTTTCTGAAATCTCAAAATAACGACGCAACAACATCATATTCAAGGTCTTTCCAAAACGACGCGGACGTGGAAATAGAAAAACTTTATTTTTTGACTCGTAAATGCGTTGTATAAAATCTGACTTATCAACGTAACACAAATTTTTCAATCGAATCTCTTCAAAATCATGGTGTCCAATGGCAATCTGTTGCTTCATACTACAAAGATAAGTGGGAATTATGGATTACCAAATATCATTTAACTTTCAATCGATTTTGGTTTTGCATTAGAAAACTATCTTCTACCATAATGAACAAATAAAGGTGTTCTATTGCTGTAATTTTTTCGAACACGTTTTACTAATTTGAGTTTGTCTGACGACACAAAAATATGTTGATGCCATCTTCCTTCAATTCTTTTTCGTAACATAGACGAACGCAAGCGATAGGTTCAGAAATGTTTCATAATGCCTAAATAGGAATTTACTGTGCTCACATAAATAGTTAGTTTTTTCTCCTCTCTTGCTTCTTGTAAAACTTCTTGTTTGTCTTTTCTACTATTGGCACGATAAATCAACATCAATAAATCGATGGTATGTTTCTTTAAACTCTCTCCTACCGTGTATTTATATTCTTTACCAAATTCTTTGGTAAACTTAAACACGTCCAATAACAAATCATACGTTGCTTTGTAAACTGGTAATTCATTAACGCTTTGGATTCAATGTATCGAATACAGAACGACCAATATGCATCTTCACTTGTAGTGTAGAATTTCCGTTTTATGTCCAACACCTTGTTGCTCATTAAAAACCGATTTAAATCTTCTAATTCATTCGCTGCATCCATGCAGTTAATTGTAACTATTTTTATTTTCATCTTTTGCTCGATAAAAAACTCCGCCCTCCCCACAAGCACCTGCTTAGCTTCGCGCTCGTCCCTCTCGCTTGCTTTGCAGCCGCTTTTACCCTTTTTTAGCTTATGTGTATGGAGAAATTCCTCCCTAAACTAAGGGGCAACAAGGCGGAAGCCCAAATAGCTGGTGGTAAGCGCCGGGTCGCTGAGGTAGCGAAGTGAAGAGCGACAAAACTGCGCATAGTTGTCCCAACCACCGCCACGAAACACGCGAAGAGACCCTGAACTAGGGCCAGTCGGATTCGTTTGACTACCTGTTCCATAATTAGAATCGTACCAATCACTGCACCATTCCAATACATTCCCATGCATGTCGTTCAATCCCCATACATTGGAAGGGTAACTTCCTATTGGTTGGGTTTTGCCTAAATAAGTTCCTGTTGCATTGCCATTGTAGGGATAGTTTCCATTGTAATTCGCTTGATCGGTGGTTAAATTATTTCCAGTGTTAAATGGTGTGGTTGTACCTGCTCTACACGCATATTCCCATTCTGCCTCAGTTGGCAGGCGGCAACCCATCCAATCGGCAAAGGCTTTCGCATCGTACCACGTTACATTGATGACTGGTCTGTTACCTCTTCCCCAACCGGAATCATATGGTTTAGTTCTTCCTGTGGCATCACAAAAGGCGTCGTACTGCGCAAAGGTGATTTCATTTTTACTCATCTTAAATGCAGATAAGGTAACTTGGTGCTGTTGTTCATTATCAAATCGATCAACCTCACTGCTTGGGCTGCCCATCGTAAAAGTTCCAGCGGGGATGTTAAAGAATTCTACACCATTAATCATTGTACTTGTGTTTGTGTTTGAAGTAGTAAAACTCACTTCATTTCCATAGCTCGATCCTTTCGAGTTCGTAGCATAAGCTCTAACATAATAAGTTACCCCATCTTCTAAACCATCAAGTTTACTGGTAAATGAATCCGTTCCAGCTCCTTCCATTGATTTATTATCAGCTATCGTTGGGTTTATGGCAGTACTCCAACACACTCCTTTTTCTGTAATTGCTAACCCACCATCAAAAGTGATCTCACCACCTGAAGTCGCATTGTTTGTTCCAATGTTTGTGACTAACTTGGTTGTTAAAGAGGGCGTATTGTAACCGTAGGTATTAAAGCTTAATTCTTCGCCATACGCAACACCTAAATTAGTTTGCACAAACGTTCTGTAATAATAGGTTTTACCATTTTCCAATTCAGTTAAATCTAAATAAAAATCTTTTTGAGTAGCAATTAGTTTAGAGTTTTTGGAAGAAATACCAGGAAATACACCCCAATAAATTCCGTATTCAGAAACTATTAATCCGCCATCGTTTACCAACTCTCCTCCTACTTTTGCTGAGGTATAACTAATATCAATTGCAGTTTTAGTACGCAAAACAGGAGCTTTAATGGTATAACTCACCTCATTTCCATAAGCAGTAGTTTTTTCATTGGAAGCAAACGACCGAAAATAATAAGTGGTATTGGCAGCCAAACCAGTAATTTTACTTTGAAAAGTACCAAAACCACTGCCTTGAGCTATGAAGTAGTTTGCTGTGGTTGGATTGGGTTTCGTGCTCCAACATACACCGCGTTGTGTTACATACGGTACTTCTTCTGTTATTTGTAAGGTGCTGCCAATTTGCACGCTTGATAAATCAAGCTGTTGTACAGCGGAGGTTTGCACTCCTACAATACCATCCACTGGGTTGATACGTTCAATTTTCTTGCAGGAGAAGAATAGAAGTAAGGAGGTAAAGACAAGAATTATCCAACGCATAATTGATATATATAGAACAAAATAGATGTTCTCTTTAATTAATTACAAATATAAAAAGAATATGAAATCAGCTTATTGAAGTAGTAAGTAGATTTGATAATTGTTTTTACTGTGAGTGATTTAGGGCTTTGAAGTGGAATCTCTGTTCTTTTCCTTGATGAAAAGAACCAAAAATCAAGGCTGAGGGATAGTTGTTAAAGCGCAAATTTCGATTTTATGTGAAATCTCGCTCCGAGGCGCTTTATTTTGTTCACTCCTGAAATCGCTGATTTTGTCGGTGATCTTCTGCGAAGCTTCCGACAAAACTCTAGCGTTTCAGTTCGCAAACAAAACCCAACAATCCCAAGGCCAGAGAAAATTATGGATTTGGGATTATGATTTATGAATGAAAATTGCGCTTCGATTTTAAGCGAAAGCGAATTCGAAATCTATCTTGTCCCTAAGGAAATATAGACTGGGACCCGCAACGATAAGTAAGCGTAAAAATTTCAACTGTCTGAGCGTAGCGAGTTTTGAAATTTTAGCGTCGTTCGTTAGTGGGTAGTCGAATTTCCAAGGACTAGCGTTTTTGGCTCCACCTTTTTTGGCAATGACCGCGTAGCAGCTACGAAGTAAAAAAAGGTGGAAATCTCTTTTGAAATAGAATCTTCTCAAGTAGTAAGCAATTCTCTTACTAACTCATAATTTGTACTTCTACCACCTGCTGCTTCCTTTGTCAGAACTCCTAAAATAATTAATTCATTAATATCTCTAACAGCACTATCTTTCGAACATTTAGCCATTTTCGCCCATTTAGAGGAAGTCATTTTCCCATCGATCCCATCTAACAATTTATTGATTAATTTTCTTTGACGTTCATTAAAAGATGTTGTTTGGTATTTTCTCCAAAATTGTGCTTTCACTAAAATACGTTCTAACAACACCTTGGAATTATCCAAAGCATTTATTAAACATTCCAAAAACCAAGTAATCCAATTTGTTATGTCTAAATTTCCTTTCTGGGTTTTTTCTAGCAATTCATAATAATTTTTTCTTTCTATTCTAATTTGTGCTGACATGCTGTAAAAACTTTGGTTACTTTTATCTGAACGCGCCAACAACATATCCGTAAGTGCCCTCGCTATTCTTCCATTTCCATCTTCAAATGGATGAATTGTTAAAAACCAAATATGTGCTACTGCCGCCTTCAATAAAAAATCCATGGTAGTTTCCGAATTAAACCAATCTAAAAACTGACTCATTTCTTTTTCAACAATTTCAGAATTTACAGCTTCAAAATGTATGCGCTCTTTCCCCATCGCACCAGAAATTACTTGCATTGGTCCGGTAGTATCTTTTCTCCAATCTCCTACAACAATCTTATACATACCACTTCTCCCTGTTTGAAATAAAGCTCCATGCCAATCAAAAAGCCGGTCTTTTGTTAACGGTTGAAAACAATTTTGTGTTGCATCAAGCATCATTTCAACAACTCCATCTGTATTACGTTCCGAATCGATCGCACCAGCAATCTCAATTCCCAAGCGACGTGCAATGGAAGATCTCACTTCATTTAAATCCAAAAATTCACCCTCTATTTCAGAAGACTTCAAAACATCTAATGTTAAGGTATCTAACATCGCTTCATTTTGCAATTGAAATCCTAAAGACTCCATCTTTCCAATTAATCTACCTTGTAAATTTCTGACTTCACTGATTAATCCGATTAATTCATCGCTCTTCCAAGTAAAATTAGGCCAATTGACATTTTGATGTATGTAGGGCTTCATTCGTTGCGTTTTTTGCATCAAATATACATCATATTCGTTGCAAACACAATTTATTCGTCGCAAAATAAGCAACGAATAAACGTATTATTCAACGCAACAGGCAAATAATAAAGCGCTAGATATAGAGTTAATAAATTATACAATTGATTAATAAACAATATGTTTTATTGGCTTTAACTTGTTTATCATACATCTAACTAATAAATAAAAACACTTATAAGTCTAGCCTACTTGACTTGTAGTTAGTGGTTTTTGCAACGATATTATTAAACTAAGGAGCAACAAGACGAATACCTACTCCACTCCAACTCAGAGTAGGATTAGTATTAAATCTAAACGCAGAACGACATCTGTCTGCATTATAATCGTACCTACCACCTCGAACAACAAAAGTAAAACCTGAACTAGCACCAGTTGGATTTATTTGACTACCGGTATCATATGCACCATATACATCACTACACCATTCCTCTACATTACCATGCATATCATTCAAACCCCAAGCATTGGAAGGATAACTACCTACTGGTTGAGTTTTTCTTAATAGATTATCACTAAAATTCGCTTGATTAATCGTTAAATTAACACCAGTATTATAAGGTGTAGTACTTCCGGCTCTACATGCATACTCCCACTCTGCTTCAGTTGGTAAACGACAGCCCATCCAGTTAGCAAAAGCATTAACATCATTCCAAGAAACATTTATAACTGGTCGATTACCTCTCCCCCAACCTCCATCATATGGCTTTTTTCTACCTGTTGCATCGCAAAATGCATCGTATTGCTCAAAAGTAATTTCATTTTTACTCATCTTAAATGCAGATAAAGTAACTTGATGTTGCTGCTCATCAAACTTTCGTCCCGATTCACTTGATGGACTTCCCATAATAAAAATTCCAGCAGGTAAATTCACAAACTCAACCCCTTTAATCATTATTCCTATAGTTGAAAAAATCACTTCATTTCCATAACTTGTTCCTTTAGAATTAGTGGCATATGAACGAACATAATAAGTAGTACCCTCCTGCAAACCTGATAATTGACTGGAAAAATTCGATACTCCATTACCCTCGTTAGTTTTATTATTTGCGATTGTAGGATTACTAGTGGTGCTCCAACAAATTCCTTTCACTGTGATTGAAGCCCCTCCATCCGAGCTAATTGTTCCTCCAGATATAGCGTTTGTCGTAGTAATATTCGTTATTGAATTGGTTGAAAGAATTGGTTTGTTTATAGTGTACGTTGTAAAGCTCACTTCATTTCCATAGCTAGTACCTTTCGAATTTGTTGCATAAGCACGTACATAATATTTTGTTGCTTCTTTTAAACCTGTCAGTTGGCTGGTGAAACTAGCTGGACCTATCCCTTGGTTGGTAGGATTGTCGGATAGTGTCGGATTACTTGAAGTACTCCAACAAATCCCTTTTGCTGTGATTGAAGCACCTCCGTCAGAACTAACTGCCCCTCCAGAAGTAGCGCTCGAAATTGAAATATTGGTAATCGAATTGGTTGAAATAATTGGTTTGTTTATTGCAGTAGTAGTAAAACTCACTTCGTTTCCATAACTTGTTCCTTTCGAGTTTGTAGCATACGAACGAACATAATAAGTAGTACCCTCCTGTAATCCTGATAATTGACTGGAAAAATTTGATGCTCCAGTACCCTCGTTAGTTTTATTATTTGCGATTGTAGGATTACTAGTGGTGCTCCAACAAATTCCTTTCACTGTGATTGAAGCCCCTCCATCCGAGCTAATTGTCCCACCAGACGTAGCGTTTGTACTAGTAATATTCGTGATTGAATTGGTTGAAACAATTGGTTTATTTATAGTATACGTTGTAAAACTCACTTCATTTCCATAACTTGTCCCTTTCGAATTCGTAGCATAGGCACGAACATAATAAGTCGTACCTTCTTGTAACCCGGATAATTTACTTGAGAAATTGTCAGAACCTGACCCATCATTTGTTTTAGCATCTGTAATAGTAGGGTTACTTGAAGTACTCCAACAAACTCCTTTTGCAGAAATTGGTGAGGCACCATCGGATGTAATGACTCCTCCTGATACGGCACTGTTTTCACCAATGTTTGTAATTGAGTTTGTTGTCAAAGAAGGTGAATTGTAACCCAATGTTGTAAAATTCATTTCTTCACCGAACACATAGCCTTCATTGGTCAATGCAAAAGCACGATAATAATAAGTTTTACCATTTTCTAAGTTAGATAGTTGGTAGTCAAAATCGGATTGATCTACTGTGATTAATTCATTCTTTTCTGAAATCCCAGGATAAACGCCCCAAAATATTCCTTTCGTTTTGATGGTATACCCTCCATTCGAAACTAATGTACCACCTATCGTAGCGGCTGTAAATCCAATGGAAGTGGCAGCTTTAGTTTCAACGTTTAATACTGCAATAATTTTAAAACTCACCTCGTTCCCATAAGCAATTGTCTTATCATTCGATGCAAAAGACCGAAAATAATAGGTCGTATTGGCTGACAAACCTTCAATAGTACTTAAAAATGTTCCGAAACCACTCCCCTCATTTATGAACGCATCCGCTACAGTTGGGTTTGGATTAGTACTCCAACAAACACCTCTTTGAGAGATAAATGAAACGCCTTCCACTGACGTTAAACTGCTGCTAATTTGAACAGTAGAAAAATTAACTTGTTTTACCTCAGAAGTAGTTACACCAGCGATGCCATCACGTGGATTAACTCGATCATACTTTTTGCATGAAAAAAAGAAGAACAATCCAAAAAAAGCAAAAACAATCCAACGCATATGTTGATATTTATACAACAAATGTACTATTAAAGAACGGAAAACACAAAAGTAGAAAAAAATGACTTAGCATTTAGCGAAACATTCAGTCAATGAGAAAAAAAACAATTGTAATCTTGAAATGAATGACTATACAACCAACTTTCATTTCATTTTATTAGTATATTAACACATAGAATTTTTTACTTATGAAATAGCCATGATTGATATCACACACACAAACAAACACCTAATATGCTCATTAAAATCGCTTTAAAAACAAATTAACTACATATGAAAGATATTGTACTTGTCCATGAACTCACAAAGCTGCTTGTCGCTCTAATTTTTGGCGCAATTATAGGAGCAGAACGAGAATATAAAAGTAAAGCGGCAGGCTTTCGAACGGTTATATTGATCATGGTGGGATCTACCCTATTTACGATTGTTTCTCAGCTCATTGGAGGTGATGACCGTGTAGCATCAAACATTGTGACAGGAATTGGATTCTTAGGAGCTGGGTCAATTTTTAGAGAAGGGGTCAATGTGAAAGGTATGACCACAGCTACCACCATTTGGATCGCTGCAGCCATAGGAATGACAATTGGACTAGGAAAATTTAGTTTGGCTTTTGGTTCATTGGTTATTGTGATGTTAGTATTGCTAAGTTTTACATGGATACAACGTTTGATTGAAAAAAAGAACAAAGTAGAAACCTACCACATTACCTTTGACGCAAAACATACCAACGACGACAAACACCTCATCGACTTGTTTGATACCTGTAAGTTAAGAGCTACTTGCACAAAAAATACTAAGATCAATCACAAGAAATTATTTGTGTTTACAGTTCAAGGTCC
>Ga0247722_10001247_pt1 | contig 14291 bp, 9 predicted proteins | sample MSEWelMarce3H_FC_FD_189094 | JGI IMG/M metagenome (GOLD analysis project Ga0247722, IMG submission 189094) | Subsurface sediment microbial communities from gas well in West Virginia, United States - MSEEL Well Study Marcellus 3H_FC | ecosystem: Environmental > Terrestrial > Deep subsurface >... | reverse complement strand
CTGGACCCATATATCCTGGGCATGTGGCTCGGAGATGGATTCTCGCCTGGCTATGGCTTCGCGACGGCGGACAAGGAGCTACTGGACAAGTGGATCGAGTGGGGAAAGGAAAACGATGCGACTATAACGAAAGGAGTCAAGTACAAGTACAACATCGGCTCAACTATCAACAAGACGCAATCCGGGATGAACTGCAACAAATCCGAGGCTGCCCCTCTGAAGAAGTTGCTGGCAAAGTACAGCTTGGTGAAAAACAAGCATATTCCCAAGGACTACCTTGTGAACGATCGCAAAACGAGGTTGGCGGTCCTGGCCGGGCTGGTCGATACGGACGGAAACGTGAGAGCAAATGGCCATGAAATCAGGATTTGTCAAGGCGAGAGAAACTACAGGATTCTACACGACGCAGAATTCTTGGCACAGAGCCTGGGATTTTCGTGCCACGTGAGCGATGGCATATCAACCTATAGCGTCAACGGTGAAAAGAGAAAGACGCCATACAAAGAACTCACTATCACGGGAGAGAAGCTTTACGAGATTCCGACGGTTCTACCACGCAAGAAGCTCAACAAGTTTGACATACCTCTTTCAGCGAAGAAATGCGCGAGCTTCTTGCAGAGCTCTTTTCAGCTAATAAAGAAGGAAGAGCAGCCATTCGTCGGATGGCAACTGGATGGATCAGGAAGGTTCCTGCTGAAAGACATGAGTATTTCGCACAACACGCCAGAAGGTAGTTCGGTAGGTCTCGTTAAGAATCTATCGATGATGGCGGGTGTGACGATCGCTTCCAATTCTGCAAACGTTCGATCAATTCTCATCGACGTCGGCATGATCGCATTCGACGGCACCAACATCGGTATTTTCGCAAAGAATGCAACGAAGGTGATGGTCAATGGCGACATCATCGGCATCCACGACTTCCCCGTTGTGCTTTACAACAAACTAAAAGAATACAAGCGCGGGGGCGTAATCAACATCTATACGAGCATCGGTTGGAACGTGCATCGAAATGAGCTCTCGATCAACACCGAGGGGGGACGATGCGTGCGACCCGTATTCGTGCTTTCCGAGGGACAAAAAGAATTCTCGATTCCTAATGGATCGTGGAAAGATCTAGTTATCAACGGTCACATCGAATTCTTGGACGTCGAAGAATCAAATACGAGCATGATTGCAATGAATCATTTGGATATTGCAAAGGGCGACAAAGGATCGAGCAAGAGGCCATTATTCACACATCTCGAGATTCATCCCTCGCTAATTCTCGGCGTCCTGGCCGGAAACATTCCATTTTCGAATCACAATCAAGCTCCCAGGAATTGTTACCAATCCTCAATGGGAAAACAAGCAATCGGTATTTATTCATCGAATTTTCGACATCGATTCGATACGATGGCGCACGTCCTCAACTACCCACAAAAGCCCATAGTCGAGACTAATATATCAAAGCTCGTGTGCACAGGTGACATGCCGTGTGGTGTGAATGCAATCGTCGCCATCGCTTGTATGACCGGCTTCAATCAAGAGGACTCTATCATCATGAACAAGTCGGCGGTCGATCGCGGTCTTTTCCAGAGCACGTATTACAGAACGTACAAGGAACAAAATAATAGGAATCATTCTAACGGCGAGGAGGAATTCTTCGTGAAGCCAAGCCACGACAACACGAAGATCGTCCGTCCGTTCAATTACGACAAGCTCGAGCCCGACGGATTCGTGAAAGAGAATACGGCGGTGGATGCCGGGGACATCATCATTGGTAAATGTATGCCGCAAAAGATCGATTCGACGATCGTCTACAAGGACACGAGCATCGCTCTCAAAAATAATGAGGTGGGATATGTGGATCGCAATTGTTACGACGACAAGTATTTCACGAATGTCAATGGAGATGGCTACACGTTTTGTAAGGTTCGCATCAGAAATGCGCGTGTGCCGTCGATCGGTGATAAATTCAGCTGCTACAGTCCCGATCACGATGTGCTCACGTTGGAACACGGTTGGATTCCTATCGCACATCTGACAAAGGACCACAAGGTTGCTACACTCGTAGATGAAGAATTGGTTTATCAGAACCCCATCGAGATACAATCTTATGATTACCAGGGCAAGATGTACAAGCTCGAGACGAATCAGATCGATCTGCTCGTCACACCAAATCATCGCATGTATGTCAGCATGCGTACTGCAAAAGAGAAATACAAGCTCCCATTGGCAGAGGAGATTTTCGGTGCAAGAAGGCATTATTCGAAGAATGCTCGCGCGTGGAATCCGGAGACATCTGACGACATCCAAGAGTTCATGTATACGGACGGCGAGTTGACCCATTTCAAATTGGGAGAAAGGGCGTTGCCCATCGCGCCATGGCTGACATTCCTTGGAGTTTGGTTCGCAGAGGGATCTTCTTGCAAGTCGCATGGATATATTTCAATTGCAGCATACAAGCCGAGAGTCAAAGAGGCTCTGTTCAGAGCGAATGAATTGCTCAATCTCGACATCCGAATGCAAAAAGACAAACGCGATCAAGATGAACTCAATGCGTGGCGCATCTACGAGAAAGACGTGTTCAACTTCTTCTCGGCGATGGGTTGCACGAAATCGATCAACAAGAAGCTTCCACAATGGGTGTTCGCATTGCCAAGGCATCTTTGTCAAATATTTCTAGATGGCATGCTCCTCGGCGATGGGCATACTATGACGAATGGAACCGAACGATATGATACGTCATCATTGCATCTACGAGATCAATTTCAACAATTGTGTCTACATGCTGGCCACTCTGCAAATTCCATTCTCAAATACAAGGCTGGAAAGCAATCCACGAAGCAAGACGGATACGTGATCACGAGCACAATGGATGCTTGGCGACTTACGGTTGTGACCTCGCAGAACTCGCCCATCGTCAACAAAACCGTTCAGCAAGATAGCTGGGTCGATTATGATGGAAAAGTGCATTGTTGCACGGTGCCTCGAGGCAATGGCGTGATCTATGTGCGGCGTAATGGAAAGGTGACGTGGTGTGGTCAATCGCGCCACGGACAGAAGGGAACAATTGGCATGCTGTACCGTCAAGAAGATATGCCGTTCACGAAAGATGGCATCGTTCCGGACATCATCGTCAATCCCCATGCGATTCCTAGCCGAATGACCATCGCGCAATTGATGGAGTGTCTCATGGGTAAGGCTTGCACGAGTATCGGAACATACGGCGATGCAACGCCCTTTACGGAATTGTCGGTTGAGGACATCGCCGAAGTCTTGCAGTCCGAGGGTCTAGAGCGATACGGCAACGAGGTGCTTTACAACAGCCGAACAGGCGAGCAAATTGCGACGCAAATATTCATCGGTCCCACGTTCTATCAGCGTCTCAAGCACATGACCTGCGACAAGGTCCACAGCAGGAGCAATGCGGGACCGATCGTCCTACTCACCCGCCAACCGAGCGAGGGCAGGGCGAGAGAAGGTGGGTTGAGGATAGGAGAGATGGAGCAAGAGGTGCATATTGCACATGGTATTCAATCGTTTTTGAAGGAAAGATTCATGGAAAGCGCCGACAATTACAGGCTGTTCGTTTGCAAAAAGTGTGGTTTCATGTCTATTGCCAATCCGGATGCGAACATATTCATGTGCAAGCCATGCAAAAATACGACGCATTTCAAGGAGATTCGCATCCCATACGCGGCAAAGTTGTTGTTTCAAGAGATGCAAACCATGTCGATAGGAACGCGATTTATCACAAAGGCAACTTAAAAATTGATTACCACATAAACCAGACAAAAATATGTAAGACGCCATGTGTTCTAATCCCAATTACGACATAGAGGCTTTCGAAGATAAACTCAGGAATCACATTCTCAAACGAGAGTTCACACCACCGACCAAAAGCAATGCCGATACGATCCGACCAGTCCTGGATGATCTCCTAGTGCTCGATAAGAACTTCATCACATCACCTGACCTGCAACAGCTTTTCGTCAAACACAAGCTTGCAAAATACCAAAAGAACTCTTTTGTTCTTCAAAGTGCGTACTTGTTGCAAAAAGATGGCATCTACACGATGGATGAAGTAAGAAAGCTACAAAACCTCTTGCGAACGAAAAGAATCAAGTCCCACTCTGGCATTATGAGCGTGACCATATTTACGTCGCCCTATCCTACATATATCGATAAGAACGGCACTAGAACAACCCAGGGCTTCACGTGCAGTTTCGATTGTGCCTATTGTCCGAATGAACCGGATCAACCACGATCATACCTCTTGGGAGAGCCAGGGGTGCTCAGAGCAAATCGTAATAGATTCGATGCTGTTGAACAAATGTGGTCTAGGCTTCATACTTTGCACATTATCGGCCACGATACGATGGGTAGCAAGTTGGAAATCATTATCCTCGGAGGGACATTTACATCATACCCAAAGGAATATATTGACGAATTTATTCGCGATATCTATTATGCTGCAAATACTTATCATGTGCGCGGCAGGGAGAGGGACACGCTTGCCATAGAGAAGAATATCAATAGAGATGCAACTTGTAGGGTGATCGGGCTGACATGCGAGATGCGTCCCGATTCAATCACCAAAAATGAGCTGTATAGACTCCGTGGTTACGGTTGTACGCGTGTGCAATTGGGTGTACAACATCTAGACAATACTATTCTTAAGGCTATCAATAGGAAGTGTACGACTGAACGGTTTATTAAAAGCCTCAAGCTTCTGAAAGACTCGTGCTTCAAAGTTGATATACACATCATGCCGAACTTGCCATTCTCATCGCCTGAATTGGACCGTAAAATGATGCTAGAGGATTTCCTCGGCCAAGCAACGGCTGTTGTCGAAACGACCAAGGATGGTACAGATTATGAAGATTATGATATTAGTCGCCCCGATCTGAGCGCAGACCAATGGAAGATATATCCATGTGAAACTGTTCCCTACACGAAAATCGAGGAATGGTTCCGGGATGGATCTTACCAACCATATGCAAAAGATGACTTGTATAATCTATTGTTCGACGTGAAGACCAACATGTACCCGTGGATACGGACGAACCGCATTGTGAGGGACATCCCAAAAGGTTACATCATCGCATCGAGCGATGAACCCAACACGAGTCAAATATTGCTTGATGATCTCAAGTCGAGAAACATTCAATGTATGTGCATTCGCTGCAGAGAAGTTAAAGAAAATACATGGGATGGCCGATTCATCACGGTAGTTCGACATTACAAAGCATCAGATGGAGATGAATACTTTATTAGCGCTGAGTCAGAGGACAAAAAGACACTTTACGGCTTTATTCGCCTGCGTCTAGTCACGCAATCGAATCCCATCTTTCCCGAGCTTCTTGGTTGCGGCTTGATACGCGAATTGCATGTCTACTCTAACATGAGTTCGGTAAGCTCGAACATCAAAGAATCCGTTCAACACAAGGGTGTGGGCAAACTTCTCGTTGCCAATGCTGAAAAGATATCCGCAAGCAATGGTTATCGCCGCATGGCAATCATAGCAGGAATCGGTGTTCAAAGATATTATGAAAAACTGGGGTATAACATAGATGAAACGAGTGGAGAGTTCATGACTCGACAGGTTGAATAGGAATCGAAAGATGAATGTATGTAAGATTATTTTTTTTCTGTCTGTATCACATGCTCGTCAGGAACACATTCTTCGTTTTTGCGGTCATGGTCATGTTCTGTGCGCTCATTTTCATTCTCAATGCAAAGTTCCGGGAACCGTTCTTCCAAGCCAACATCACCAAACACGGTAACAACGGAACGGTTAGTTGCCAGGCCTTCTGCACAGGTCCATGGGACAGTGGACCCAAAGGAGGCTGCGTGAAAGCGTATGACACGAACGGTAAAAGGTACATAGATTGTAACAGCGTGCGTGGCTTAGGCGCGGAAGTTACATGCGAATGTTTGCCTGCGCCGGTCTCCACGCCAGTCACAACGACGAAACCACCGCTTACGGATAGACAAAAATACGAGTTGGCATCGTTCAAATTGAGAAATGAGCCATATCCCCCACCTTATGCAGATATACAGAAAAGTATCGCGATTTTTGACAAGATAAAAGCTGATACACAGTTTTCGTCATTGAAACTGGTCACCTATCCGTCGAAAGCAATGAGCATTATCGGCTCAAACTCTGTCACACTCGCCAACGTGGGTGAATACGTTACGATCGACAATGGAATATTGAAATGCACATTTTCAAAACAAAAATTTAAAATAACATCAATGTTCTATCGAGGCGTGCCGCTTTCACCATCTTCGAAATGGAATAACTGGAACTTTAACGTTTTTCCAGATTCATACAACTCTGATTTCAGAGTTACCATCGATCCAAAAGATAACAGTGGACAACGTGCAGAAATAGCATTTTTCGTCACATCCATACCTCACATGAAGACCATACCGAAGTTTGATATGGAAATCCGGTATGCAATGGAGAGAGGTCTATCTGGAGTTTATACATCCTTGGTGATGTCGCGTAAAAAAGAATGGCAGACCGGTGTCATTGGAGAGGCCAGGTATTTACTTTGCATTGACTCTGATATGTTTGATTACCTCACATTGCACTCGGAAAGGAGGCAGATTGTCCCAAAGGTCGACGACCTTTTAAAACCCAAATTTATGAATATGTTCGAGGCAATGTTGATTGAATCCGGACCATATGCCGGAAAAGTCGAAGACAAATACGATTATTCTGAATTTATGACAAAACTACCTGCATACGGTTGGACAAGTACGTCGCACGGCATCGGTGTTTGGTTCATTAATCCAAGCCAAGAATACATTTCTGGAGGACCGACCAAGGTAAACTTGACGAGTCACCGGGCAATGAATACACAATATGATTTTAATGAAGCGACAAATAAGACAACCGTGAAGATCACGCCGCAAGACAATGTCATGCTCAATATGTGGTGCGGTGGTCACTATGGTGGTCCCTCACTAGCACTGAATGACGATTTTACCAAAGTCATTGGACCATTTCTGATTTACGTCAATGGAGACAAAAAAACACATGATGCCTTATATCAAGATGCAGTCAGAGAGGCAGAACGACAGCAACAGTTATGGCCTTTTGAATTCTTCAAGCATCCTGCTTTTAAAGCAAAGTCCGAAAGGGGAACAGTATCTGGTGTGCTAAAGACAGATATAGCACTATCTGGCGATGTTTGGGCTGGTCTCGTAGATGTTGCTGTTGCATATTGGGAGCTCGATGCAAATAAAAATCAATTTTGGGCGAGAATTAATGTTCAAAAAGGTATGTTCACTATCATGAATGTACCTGAAGGTATCTACAAACTTGTCATCATTGGCAAAGGATTATGGGGAGAGCATGTAGTAAAAAATGTCAAGGTTGAAAAACAGAAACAAACCAATATAGGTGAAATTATATGGAATCAGCAAAAACCCGGCAAGACAATCTTGTGGCAAATCGGGGAGCCAACGAGAAATTCGACAAAATTTAAGAATGGCGACCTGCCGAAACAATGGGGTGTATGGTATTTGCAAAATAAACAGTTCCCCGATGGATGCAAATTTGTCGTGGGAAAAAGCAAAGAACAAAATGATTGGAATTATTGCCAAACAGGCAGGGTGGATGACAAAGGACTTGTTAGTGATTCGAAATGGACAATCGAGTTTCAAGGAAAGAAGGGAATGAAGGGCACGGCTACCGTGCGGTTTGCATTTTGCGGCTGGACTAAGGGCCTCATACTAAAAATTCATTTGAATAAAATGCCAAAACCTATTGGCGAAATGAATTTTTCGGATGACAACATGATGTTGTTCTTCAATGGAACATCGGGGAGATGGACAGAAAAGAGCATCACATTCGATGCTGCTGGGATCCAAGAAGGTTCAAACATTATCTCCATCACATTGACAGCAGCCAAACTAAGCTGGTGGACCGCCGTTCACTACGACAGCATCAAGTTGGAAATTGATGCAAATTGATCTATTTTGAGCAAAAGTTCATCCAATGAACCCTCATTGTTGATGTCGACATCTGTAGTTATTCTATCACTTTCATTTTCGGAGATGTGGGCATCCGTTCCAAGAACGATCCATTGCATCGGCCGATCAATGCGGATCACGGTGAATAGTGTTTTTGTTCCTGCTATATGGCGTTTGATCTCCTCAACTTCATGCACGAACCGTAGGTCAGATATCACGATGCGCTCGTGCTTCCCATAATTAGACTCCATCATCGATTTGATCCAAAAGTTTCGCTGGATATCAGGAAGCAGCTTCTGTATCTCAAATTGCATTATCTCAGTGCCTAGAAATTGCATAGCATGTCTTGGGGATATCTTCCATCGCTCACTGTAATCGTCCTTGGTTGTCTCTATTTCTTCGTCACTAAACCCAAATAGAATCTGACATACTTGTTTTAGCTTTTTCGAGATTTTGCAGTTTACAAACTGGTAATGATCTACCAGATGATTAGCAACTACATCTTTTCCGCTCCGCCGCTTTCCACATATCCCTATGATGTGCTTCGTGCTCATATCTTTAATCAACATCACTTTTAATATTAAGTTTTTTCTGTACATACAATTAAATGGCTTGGCTGTGCACCTCCGATAACTGCAAGTTAATGTTATTGATATTTGTCATATTTCTTGCTGGATACTTTATTGCGGAAAATGATGTTGCTAAGAGACAACGACCTGTTGCTACGGAAAACTTTCTTCAATTTAAAAACAAAGAGGCTGAAAGTAATTTCTATCCCGTTGAAGATCCTCTGAAACGATCGGAAGAAGCGGTTATCCCATCGGCAGAAGTGGAAGACATACTTGCAAAGATTGATAAGGTTTATAAAGATGTGTTTGGCGAGCCCGTACCTGCTGACAAGATGTCTTTGTATTACAAAAGCCTCGGTGCCTCAAGCTTTGACGAAGGCTCCTTCAGAAGGCGGCTCAGCATGGAAAGGAAAGCCGCATTCGAGACGCTCGTTAAAGATGTGTTTATGGACGTTCTAAAGCGCTTGCCAACGCCGACGGAACTGCAAAAGTACATTGACCTCTTCCTTGGCAATCAAATGAAAACCCAGCAGGACTTGCAATTTATTTTGCGTATGGATCTAGAAACGGTCATCCGCAGTGACAAATCTGATATCCCAGAGCCCGTTGACAAAGAAGATTATAATACGTACAAGGACATCATTGCGACGTTCGAAAGTGTGCTAGGCAGGAATCCGAACACGTCAGAACTTAAATTTTACTATGACCTGATTAAACAGAATGGCTACGAACAGAAGAAAATAAAAGATATTTTGTTGTCTTCTCGAGAGCACGAGATATTGATGAAGAATCAAAACAATCTGGTCCACGGAGATCTCAGCGCAAATATAACAGAAAAGCAATTGGAGATTGCCGTGAACGAGCTGTATAAAGCTATATTCTTTGAGTATCCCGATGCAGATACCTACAAATACCTGCGAGGTAGATTTATTGCCATGAATCTCGATGAGGAGAAGCTGGCGTTGTTCATCAAGCGTTTAAAATCTGCCGATAGTGTTTCTGCCCCTTGTGTAATGCCCCCTACGACCACGATGCCCCAAACGACCACGATGTCACCAAAGACTTCGAAAGAAATGTTTGATGAAAAGGTTACTGCTACTCCTGACATTAGCAGCAGGACCACTGCGGCGGCTATTACGCAAGACTCTCGTGCATTGCCACCTATACCCACACAAGCTACGAAAACACAAAATCCCGGCGAAACCACGAACATTGACGAAACAATAGATGCCATCAAATGTGCCAAGTATTTTGAAAAAAGTAGGTTCGAAAGTGCACAAGACATGCGCGAGAAAACGTTGGGTTATAAGTCCTCTAGGATTCCATCGGAATGTAAATTCAACAGCAAAAAGACTAAACACTACTTGAATGCTGATGACAATATGGTTCTTCGTCCAGAAATGCGTTGGCAAGTGCCAATGCGTCGTGCCCCGGTTTGCTATGCGACTGAGCAAGTCGATTACAATCCTAGCGTGGAACAATCCTCATTGATTGGTACACTATTGTCCGACGCACAGAAAACATCAGTGGGTTCTATCATGCCCAAATTTGAGTACAAAAACATAGTCTGAGCCTCATAGTTGCCCGTAATACTTCAGTGCATTTTGTGAGGCATTCATTTCTGCCATTTTTTTGTTTGATCCCCTCCCTGTTGCGATGGTCATCCCTTCCTTATTCTTGATACATACTGTTGATTCTTTCGAAGATGTCTTCAAATCAACATAACGTGGCACGAAGCCGTAATTGTGCTGAATATACTTGATGAGCGAATCCTTATAATTTGTATTGGACGATACGAGTTCCGCAAAATCGAGGTTGGATTCGATCACATGTAAAATAAAGTCTCTAGCCATTTCTAGACCGAGATCCAAATAGATAGCTCCCAAAAATGCCTCAAAAGTATCTTCGAGCACCTTCATGTTTGCCCTGCCTTTGTTGTCGTCGATTTGCTTGGACAACATGACATAGTCTCCTAATCCTACAATGCCGGACAAATGTGCGAGCATTTCACCGTTGACGAGCTTGGTACGCATCTTAGTAAGGAATCCTTCCTCGCTCTCCGGATATCGGTCATACAAATATGTTGCAACGATGAGGCTCAACACGCTGTCACCTAGAAACTCTAATCGCTCAAAGCTGTTCTCTTGGAGTGCTAAACAATCTGCTGGACAATTCGAGTTCCCATCGACAAAGTTCTCGTTTTTTCGTGTGCAATATGACTTGTGAACCATAGACAACCTATAGATAGATATATCTTGTGGCATATTTTTCACCCCATGTCTGTTCAACAAATTCGTTAAATCGTCGATCGTCAAAAGCCTGTTTTTCGCATTGTAAGGCAGAGAATCGTCCATCTTTCACCGTGTATAATGTAATTGCTCAATCTTAAAGTGTTCATTTTTTTGCACAGAATGTCGCTATCCGCGATGCTATGACTTTCCCGATACGTTTGCCGGATGTCAGTTTGATGTCAGCGATGCTCGCTATTTTAGTATCGTCTAATATGATATCGCCTATATTGCCACACGAATCAACGATGGCCTTCGCAATCACTTTTGAGACACCAGGAATCAGGCTCAATGATAAAATAGAAAACGTCCTCGTATCCATGAGATCCCTCTTCTTCGCAATGGATGCAACCTGAGACAAAGAGTCCACGTAATCGCTGATGACATCTTCGTTGCCTATATAAGTGTTAGGATTCTTCTCTATTCTTTTGTAGATGTCACAAAGTAATCTTGCTGTTCCACATGTCGAAGGTGTCAAGAATACTTTGATCTTGTCTCTAAACATCGTGTTTATGATTGCTCCCTTTGCCATTTCATCCATATGATTGTTCCATTCGCCTTCGATAACATACATGATAGCGTCTTTCGAGTAAGCCTTCGATAGACGCTCTTTTTGTTCCTTGTATCGCGAATCTTTGATCGATGCACACAAGTCCGAGACGGTTTTTCGTTCGATTGCTGCGATCACTGCGCCATCGTAAGATATGACTATATCAGCAATAGGAAGCTGCAATTGTTCAAAAATAATATCCTCTCCTTCTAGCAGTTTGATCAGTTTGCATTCCCTGACATCGACATGAACTTTTGCCATGTTCCGATGATTTTACATTATATTTCATGCTTAAACATTCATATAACGTTTTTTATATGCCATGTCTAGATTTGAAAGGAGCGAATTCATTTCACAACGCAGTCTCTCGGGGATCCCCATGTTGATGCGCAAGAATTCGCGATAAGTTGATACCTTTCTTCGAGCGGCAGTCGAGAAGGTTTGAGTGCGGAACATCTCAGTGTATAAATCTTGATTCAATGCGTATATGATAAAGTTGCAGATCAGGTACATCCAACAAACCTTCAATGCAGGGTCCTCATAGAAGAATTCACAACGAATTCCTGCAATCAATAGCCTCATCGTGTTCATGACGCGTTCGGTTTCTCCGTCATCAAGAAGCTTGGGGAGGAATATTTTGTCACTGAACAGGATATAAACATCTGGAAACGACTGCGATCGCGATTTTAATTGCCACACCGCAAGCTTTTTGAACAAGCAGCAAAGAGCATCCACATCCAATTTAGTTTCCGAAATGTTGAATGAAGCATTGGATAGAGTACATCGTCCGTCATTTCCAACGAATCCCAAAATTGCTTTGATGATATTCATCCTCTTTCTGTACATAGACGTAGCAACAACCTGATTCCATTCTTTGTTCAACTTTGAAAGAATAGCCAAACTTTCCACGTTGGTGCACTCATCGTTGAGAGCCGGGTAGAATGCCTCGATACATACGTGTTCGACACCAACGTTCATGATGATTGCTTATGGTAGCATATGTAACAATGATCGATGCTATAGATGCTCATTTTTTTCGACGGATTTTAAAATGTCTAAAACATCTTTGAGATTGTCAAACTGATGATAATACACCATAAATGCCGAATGATTTGTATTGATCGGATGCCAAGGTATTACCATGTCTACATTTGCTACATATTGCAGAACGAAGGTTATGAGAGAAATATGATTCTTTCCCTCTGATCGAAGAAAAGTCGCAAAGTTTTGAGCATCTTGCCAATCTTTACAATCGTAAAAAAAAGCGTCGGATTTTTCATTTTGAATCGTATAAACAAAACAAAGTGGCTGTGACACATCGTTGTATCTTTGCATAAATCTAGCGCATCTCCGGACATATGCTGCATAAACATCGTTCTTTCCAAGATTATGATGGTTGAAGATCACCAAGTCCTCTTTTGAATCCAAATGTTTGTTGTAATATTTGTGATCGCTAGAGGTATCGCTTTTGCTAACGATCATTGTTTTGTCGAGAAAGTATGCAAAGTTCGTTTCTATGCAATGTTGTACGATAGATGTCGTACAAAATATCCAGTCGAATGGATAAGCTGCTTTTCGATACTTTAATTCTCGCAAATTCATAGTCGAGATGCATTTTGGACCTACAGATATGAATTCCATCTTTGTACCTTTTACGCCAGTAATTTCATTTTGTTTCGGTGACGCGAGTCGGTTCATATGCATAATCGTTGAAAAAAAAAGATTTATCTGGCGACATCAAATAACATATTCCATTGTTTTCTCCTTGTAGCAAATTGTGATTTGAATGGAACTTTGGTTTTCGGATGTGAGAAATACATTACAGACACGAAATCATGTCCTCGTATTTAGACAAGCAGTCCCACCACTTTTGGACATTGGGCTTGTTTTCAAATGGATTGTATTTGGCTTTATGAATCAAGTAATGAGTGTAGGGAATATGACAAAGGTCGCTGAGACTTAGGTCGTCACCAGAAAGGTATTTGTTCTTGTAAAGGTGTTTATCATAAACATCTAGAATTGCATCCAACTCGGCTTTTAGTTTTTCTACACATTCCGTGTCCGGATCTGCTTTCAGAAACATTGGCTTGAAAACAATTTCATACACAATCCCTGATACTGGTCCATTGTATGTGTTTGCTTCGACATCGAGCCAGTTATCAATAAGGGCTTGTTTTGCAATGTCTCCTTCTCCATACAATTTTCCACCATGTTTATTTGCGATGTAGCGCATGAGACACCTCGACTCGAAAAGCACAAGATCATTAGATGTATCTTTCAGAGCTGGAACTTTTCCAAAAGGTTGGCGTTCTAGATGTTCCGGAAGCTTGTTTTCTTCTTTTCTTAGAGAAATATTATGCATTGTGTAAGGAACATCGAGAACTTTGAGAACTAACTCAGCGCGCATCGTGCTTGTAGCCATTTTATCGCCATAGAGATGCAAGTCAAATGCCATTTCAAGCTTATATACCCATCCCTTTATAACACATTATGCTGTTCTTGAAACGGAAGTGTTGAAATCTAGAATCCGGAACTCGATGTTTTCATTGATAACTACGATCTAAAATCTGAAAAGTCCCGATGGTTAGCAGGATTCTTTGGAACTCATCGCAGATAGGATTCTCAAAACCGAGAAAGGTTTATTTTCAAAACGTCGTGTTAAGATCAGGAAACTGAAAAGTCCCTATCGTTACCAGGATTCTTTGGAACTCATCGCAGATAGGATTCTCAAAACCGAGAAAGGTTTATTTTCAAAACGTTGTGTTAAGATCTAGAATCTGAAAAGTCCCGATGGTTAGCAGGATTCTTTGGAACTCATCGCAGATAGGATTCTCAAAACCGAGAAAGGTTTATTTTCAAAACGTTGTGTTAAGATCTAGAATCTGAAAAGTCCCGATGGTTAGCAGGATTCTTTGG
>Ga0247722_10001246_pt1 | contig 14292 bp, 10 predicted proteins | sample MSEWelMarce3H_FC_FD_189094 | JGI IMG/M metagenome (GOLD analysis project Ga0247722, IMG submission 189094) | Subsurface sediment microbial communities from gas well in West Virginia, United States - MSEEL Well Study Marcellus 3H_FC | ecosystem: Environmental > Terrestrial > Deep subsurface >... | reverse complement strand
GATTATTTTTGTTTTTATCAAAGCTGTTATCATAGCTGTTACTTATAAAATTAGTTAAATTTATCGAATTGTTTTTATTTTCATTATTTTTACTATAAGGATCTAATATATTATTATATATACTAAGTATTGTTAAATATATATCGTCCTTCGTTTTGTATTCATCCAGTATGTCCTCCAGTGATTCATACAATAATATATCTAATTTTTCTTCTTCTTCTTCCCTTTTTTGATTTACTTCAGCCATATATTGTTCTCTAGTATATGTTTCACCCTTCTTTTCCATCACTTTTTCTTTAAATTTTTTTTCATAAAATTCATTTTGATAAAAGTCTTGTTTATAAACACTAGTACGTATTAAATCTAATTCTTGTGTTAATTTGCGTTCATCTTTAATTAGTAAATCTAATTGTTGTTTATATACATTTTTGGATTGAGGGGGTAGACCAGCCTGTCGAGAACGGGGCTGAGTGGATAAATTGTTAGGTATGAAAGAATTTGCAGCTGGAGGGAGTGGGCCAAGCTGTTGAGAACGAGGCCGAGTGGATAAATTGTTAGGTATGAAAGAATTTGCAGCTGGAGGGAGTGGACCAGGCTGTTGAGAACGAGGCCGAGTGGGTACAATTTTAGGTAGTGTATTTTCAGGTGGAGGTGGAGGTAGTGCATTTTCAGGTGGAGGTAGTGCATTTTCAGGTGGAGGCTGAGGTAGTTCTTTTTCATGTGGATTATATAGAGGGTTAAAAAATGTATTAACATCATTATTACTATTATTGCCACTTTTATTGGGACGTTTATTGCCATTTGTTTTGGAGTTTTTACGTGTATGCCTACCTAATTTAGCTCTGAAACCTGGTAAACCTGGTAAACCTGGTAAACCTGGTAAACCTCGACGCATCCTAATAAAGAATTATAAAATTTGAAAAAAAATTATTATAAATATTAACAAAAAATGACTCGAATCGACGACGACATTTTAATGACAAATTAGTATATCCATGCAAGTATGGCAACAATAATTTTAAAGTAGGCGAGTATCGATAAGACAACGTATTGGAATATATAAAGACACTAGAACAGTAAATGGCTTGAAGTAGATAAGTACAATAAATCAAATTGGTATACAGAGATTGGTCAACAAGAAGCCGTAAGCCACATACGTTTGAAAAAGGCTTTCATGTCACACCCTAACTTGCATTAGCAGAACATTACGCAGATCTATATGGCGAGTCTTATAAAAAAATTTGAAATGTAAAAATGTTATATGAAATAAAAAAATGTTTCCAAGAAATGCACATCGTAAAATCGGTGATCAACGTACGTTTTACAAAGGTGAAAACGTTGCAATCAATGACGGATATTTTAAAGATGGGATATATAATGGCTCTGTAAGAAATTCAGAAGGTATCATTACAACACATATAATTACAAGTATTCGAAATGAAATATTTCCAAATCGATGGGTAGATTCATTACATGTTGGTAAAATAATAGTTAGTCCTACAATTTTAAAGCATGTTTGTATAAGCAAAATAGGTGACCCATATTTAACAAATTGGATATTAAAACAGGGATATTAATACAAGGATAATGCAAAGAGTATAAAGCAATACGTCCTATTTTTTAATAAAATGAATTGGTATGAATTAGAGATTAAAGTATTAGATTCAACCAATATATACCAAGAAGATTGCAATCGTTCAGACGAAAATGCAGGATTTGATTTATATACATCTGAAGATGTGCATGTTAAAAACAATTCATTTATCCCATTTGGAATTGTTGCGCGTCTTATTAAAGTAGAATTAATGCCTGGTAGTAATTCAAACGATTATTTAAAAACAGATAGTCATTTTTGGTTGTTGCCCAGATCCTCCATATACAAATCTGGTTTAATCATGGCAAATTCAATGGGTGTTATTGACAAAAGCTATAGGGGTGAATTAAAAGCACCTGTATGGTCAATAACAGGAAATTCAAATGTAGAAAAAAATAGTAGGCTTTTTCAGATTGTAGCTCCTGATATGGGATGGATTCGTACGATTAGTGTGGTTCATTCTATGCCTGAAACGGAAAGAGGTGTCAATGGATTTGGTTCAAGCGGGGTTTAAACAATTTATGTATTTTTTAATTAGAATGGATTATATAGAACATGACAATGATTTAGGTGTAACACATATATGGCACAATTCTACCATTGTAGAATCCATTATTACGGGTCGAGGTACGAAAGTAGATATTGTAGACCGTCCTCATTGGGGCTTAACATGCTACATGGATAATTGCATACAAAGCTGTTTGTATGACGAAAAGATATATCACGAAGCACTTGTTAGCAAAGTTATGAATAATGCTAAAAATGTATTAATTTTAGGAGGAGGGGAAGGATCGACTGCAAGAGAAGTTTTGAAATGGCCAGTGGAAAGAGTTGATATGATTGAATGGGATAAAGATATTGTTGACTTATTTAAAAAATACCCACAGTGGTCTCAATCATGGGATGATGAACGACTGCATATTCAATATGAAGACGTTTTTCAATGGAAACCATCAATGAAATATGATGCGATTATTATTGATCTTTTTGAGCCAAATGAGAAATTTATAGATCTTGTTCGAAATGCATTGAATTGGACAAATGGAAATCTTGTGATGTATGCAGGAATGAAAAATATAAAAGATCCACCATATAAAAAAATAATGCATGAATTATCAAGCGAAGTATGGCGTGGAATTCCACTTTATACAAATCCAATTCAAATGTATAGTGTGTATGTTCCGTCATTTTTGGGGGAGGCTACTTTTTTGGCTTCTTTGAGGTAGCTCTCTTTGGATTAGATTTCTTTGAGGTAGGATTTATTATTTTTCGTATATTTAGTGGTTTTACATAATGTGTAAGAGCATCTTTGCAAACATCTATACTCTCATATTTTTTATTTATTGATGCAAACTCAGAAGGCGTATATGTCCTATTACCCACATGTGGTCGTGTACTAGGATCTTCAATTGTACATAATTTCTGTAATTTACGTTTATTATCATGATGTTTTATTATTTCTAAACTTGTCATCTTGGTACCCATAGGAATATTATTATAATAGTTTTGATACTTTTTATAAAACTTTTCAATTTCTGCTTTTCTTAATTCAAAATCTCTTTTTTCATTAAGTTTAGAAATAATAAAGTTTTTACTCTTCGAACTCATCGGCATATTTAATATTGCTGGATTCAAAAGAATTGCATTTATTTCTATATCAGATATACCAATATATATCATACCTTTAAATAATTTTTTTATTTTTTCAATTATGCCTTCTAGAATTTTTATATTACGTTTAAGTTCAAGTATATTTTTACCGACAATTGTATGATTATCTTTTGTAACTACAAATAATTTATTTATATAGTCATAGTTAACTTCTAATCCAGTTTTAATATCTTTAATTTCACTATTAATATAGATTTTTCCATCATATGATTCTTCGAATATATTTCCTTTTATTTCTTTATATTTTTTAATTATAAATTTATCGTCATAAATCCATAATTTATTATCTTTAAATTCTATTAACTGTTTTTTAAGATTTTCCAAATCTTTATCTTTAAAATCAATATTTTGATATTGAATTACAAAATTATCGGCATCTTGTTTTACTTCCAAAAATCCTGTGATATCTGCGATGTTATTGTTATCTTTATCAAAGTACTGATTATTTTTTTTATGTACAAACAATTCATTATCGTAATCAAACCAATAGCCTGTATCTTCTGGTTTTACAGGTGTACTCATACTATATATATTTATTTTAATGCTCCTATATTTCTAGAAACATTTTTTACTTTCCGTGTCATATAATTTTTCCACCCTTTTAATTTATGCAATGTATTTGTTTGTATTTTATGAGTTGATGTTGAGTATACACTTCTAATTTTTCCTGCGGTGGAAATGATTGTGTTCATTGCACTTTTTTTTATATTTGCTTTTATTTGATCTTCACTTTTTGGACTCGGACTTGTTCCTGATGTTGGTGTTGTTGGTGTTGTTGGTGTTCCTGGTGTTGTTGGTGTTCCTGGTATTGCGGAAGTTCCAACAGGAGTTGCGGATGGTGCTGCGGATGGTGCTGCAGAAGTTCCAACAGGAGTTACTGGTATAATATTTGTCCCATTAAATGATAATGATACAAGATTCATTGGTTTTTTTTCATTTTTTATGCTGTTCCGTACAGCATTTGTAGGTGTTTTCCCAATTAATAATCCATTTGGAGTGTGTATTTTAAATTGATTATTAACATATAATACTGGAACAAGTGTATTTGTTTTTTTATCTATTTTTTTTTGTTGCTCTACTAAACTTTCTAATTGTTTGATCTGACTTTTATGTAATTCTTCTTCATATTTTTTAATATTTTTATTTGTTTGTTTTATTTCTTTTATTTTTGCAGATATGTTATCATTATATGTTTCTGTTCCGAATGTAAACAACTTTACATATTTATCTAATTCTTTGATTTGACTTTTGTTTAATTCATCTATATATGGTTTAGTTTCAGATGGTTTTAATGTTGTTATCTTTTTAGATAGTTCCTTATTAAATTCTTCTGATCCAAAATCACGAGACAATTCTAAATCTTTTATATAATTTTTGAATGACATCGCTATATACACTTATCTATATATCTTTTAAAAATTTGATTCAATTAAAAGATTAAAAAAAAGATAATGAAAGGCATCTTACAAACAAAAGATTACAAAAAATTCATCATCTTAAGTGATACTGGAAATGAACTGTATGCATTTGAAGGAGCAAAACTAGCAAATAAATGCTTGCCAGGTGATCATGTAGAATGGAACGAAAAGTGCATTCTTGAATTACGTGATGAACATCCACCGATTGTCGGAACAATTGAATATAAAACGAAATATGGGTTTACAAAAAAACACGTACCTTTATATCTTTTCACACCATATAACAAATCCTATCCGCATTTCATTGTATCATGTAAACCATCTGTTCAAAATATAATTGCACTTGTCAAGTTTGATGATTGGGCTGAAACTTATCCGCGAGGTCACGTCGAACAAGTACTTGGCTTGGCAGGAGACTATGATGCAGAAAAACAGGCACTTATATGGCAAGCAAGTCCTTACAAATATACAAAAGGATCATACATTCCTGTATTAAAAGAAACGGAGCGCAAAGAACTAAAAGGCTTTACATTTCATATTGACCCGCCTGGATGTAAAGATGTGGATGATGTACTAACATTTGAAAAAGTAGAAGAAGGATGGCGTGTAACGATCACCATTAGCGATGTTGCTGCATATGTTGAAAGTGATGGGATCGTTGATATATTTGCATCACTTATTGGACAAACTCTGTATGATAATGGTAAACCGATCAGACCGATGTTGCCGAATGAATATATGGAATGCTCTTTACTACCTGGTAAAATATCTCGCGGATTCTCATTACAGTTTCTATGGACAAGTGAAATTAAAAACATGGAATGGTTTGAATCTATCTTTGAAACGAATAAATCGTATACCTATGAAGAATTCGATAATGAAGACAGCGAATATAAACCGATCTTAAAAAGTATTGCATCGTATTTATCAAACAGTGAAGTAGTCGATTCGCACGGATGGATCGAGCAAATGATGTTGTTTTATAATAAAGAAGCGGGTAAAGTGTTAAAAAAGGCAAACATGGGGATTCTAAGAAGGCATTCTGCACCTAATATGGAGAAGTTAGCCACCTATCCAGATAATCTAAAATTCTTAGCCTTTTCTTCTGCCGAATATTGTTTGGCTGAAGAGGAATCGATTCATTATGGACTTCATTCAGAATATGCTCATGCATCCAGCCCGATTCGTCGATATGCCGATTTGGTAAATCAACGCGTTTTAAAAATGCTTCTAAGGGGTGAACAATATATTGTCCCTATCGCCATGTACGATATGAATGCAAGAGCCAAACGAATCAAGAATTATGAAAGAGATCTATGCTTCCTCAATGCTACACAATTTGTTAATACATGCAAAGGAATTATCTTAGAAAAAACGATCGACGATAACATAAAATATAAAATATATATTCCTGATTGGAAAAAGTGTGTATCTGTAAAATATAAAATAATAGATGGAGTCGTTTGGTCAAAAGATGAAAAGAGAGAAATCATAGACACTGACGAAGTAAATATCCATTTTACATTTGATTTAAATTCTCGAAATTGGAAGGATCGTGTTATTATGGATATAAAGAATGATATAAAGAATTAAACAATTACATTACAATGGCTCGTGTATATTTTAATAAATCATTTCATGAACCTATATATATTAGAGAATTGCTAGAATATAATGAAAAAGAGGGCTCAATACATTTTAACGGATATTATTATGTAGAAGATCACGCACCACCCTATCCAGAAGTAGAATCATGGGAAAGACCTACTCGATATAATATATGGCTTCCAAGAGTTGTAATAATGAGTGTATACAAAGACGACTACAAAGAATACAACATTGAAATATATAAGAGAATTATACACGAATCAACTGATAAAATCAGTGAAATAGAAGAAGACGGAGAACCAATGCGTGTATGTTTTTTTCCAACAAATAGACAAACAATCTATTTCAGAATATTAAGTTTGTTATAAGTATGGATATAATACAAACCAAATGTATCAATCGTATTTCAAAAAAAATACAATCATCTATATCTACACGTAGAAACAGTAAATTAGGTATTACGGGATGCAAATATTGGCAATTAATGTTTATACTTTTATATGAATATATTAAAATCAATTCAAATAAAATATTAGATTGTAATACCACAGATTATAATGAATTAGTGTATTTAAGTAATATTTATACACAAATAACAACGAATGGTCATATATTATACAGAGTAGTTGTTGAAAATGAATTAATATCAAATATGACAAATAATTCAAATGACTTGGATATTGTGCCAATACATAATATATCCGATTTGACCAATCAATCTATTTACTGTATGTGTATTTATACAAATGATTCTGTAATGCGCACAAAACGTAAAATAAATCAGATTTTTCATTTTTTTACAATTATACATGAAGAAGATTATTGGATTAATTCATCCTATGGGTCAAATTATGTATGTATTCCTCAGTATACTACGAAACTGGATATAAATGAATTTAATGACTTTTGTGAAGCAATTACAGATAGAACTGAATCAAATAAAATAATATCAGACTTTATGGGTAAGTATTTTTTATCATATGGTATACAGAAAAAAGATAATACAAAATACAAAATGATTATGCCAAATAATGGGAAAAAAAAAGAAATCGATATCTATACAAATGGTATGTACACATTTAATGTTGGATGGATTAAAAATTATGAGAACCATGTAAAAGATTTTTTACTTAAAACACCTATAAGTCGTAAAAATACAAGTAATAAAAGTCATAAACGTCGTAAAAGTCGTAAAAGTAATAAAAATAAAAGTCATAAAAAGTCCCCCCGCATTTAAAAAAAATTTGAACAAAAATAAAAATTGACAAAGAACTTAGACAATAGATTATATAGATAGAATATGCCAGCCGGATTTAATCAACAATCTTCAGACCTTGAGTCCATCGTTGGGGTGCAGTTTAGCATCTTCTCCCCAGAAGAGATTGAGCGAAGTTCCGTGGTAGAGATAACATCCCATGATACTTACCAAGGTAATGAACCCAAAATTGGCGGGCTTTTTGATCCACGAATGGGAGTTCTAGACAATGGTAAAATTTGTCGCACTTGTGGGCAAACAAATCACGGATGTCCCGGTCACTTTGGCCATTATAAACTGACACGACCCGTATATTATATCCAATTCTTACCATTTATAATGAATGTTCTAAAATGTATTTGTATTCGTTGTTCCAAGCTTCGTATTGATAAAGAATTGCATAAAGATTTACTAAATCGTAAGGGAGAAGCCCGTTGGAAAGAAGTCGTTGCACTATCATCTAATATTAAACGATGTGGTCAAGAATGTGAAAACGGATGTGGTGCCCCTCAACCTGATAAGTTTACTCGTGAAGGAATTGCACGGATTGTAGCTCATTATGCTGGGCAGCAACAACAATCACTCGAAGTCGAATATGTGCACCGACTTTTTAAGCGTATTACAGATGAAGATGTGGACTTTATCGGTTTATCTCGATATTGGTGCAGACCCGATTCCATGATTTGCACTGTCTTGCGAATTCCACCACCACAAGTTCGTCCATCCGTCGTTCAAGATAATAATCAGCGATCCGAAGACGATCTAACCCATAAATTATTTGACATCATCAAAAATGATAAAACATTGCTACAAAAAATCGAAGGGAATTCTTCTAAAAATGTAATTGATGAAATGACGAATGTTGTTCAGTACCATATTGCAACATTAGTTGATAATGAAATTCCTGGTGTAGCTCCATCAGCACAACGAAGTGGTAGACCTTTGAAATCTATTCAGCAACGTCTTGGTGGAAAAGAAGGGCGCATTCGTTATAATATTCAAGGTAAACGTGTTGAATTTTCAGCGCGATCGGTTATCACTCCTGATCCGAACTTGAGCGTGGCAGAAATAGGGGTTCCTTTAGAAATCGCAATGAACTTGACTAGCCCTGAGCGTGTAACACTCTATAATATTAAAAAACTTTATAAACTTGTACAGAATGGGGCCGATAAATGGCCAGGTGCAAAAACAATTGTGCGTGCCGATGGGCGTATGATCTCGTTGAAGCATGTTAATACAAAGGAACTTGTTTTGTACAACGGGGATACTGTAAATCGCCACTTATTAGATAATGATATCTTATTATTTAACCGACAGCCTACTTTACATAAAATGTCGATGATGGGTCACAGAGTGAAAGTTTTACCTTACAAGACTTTCAGAATGAATGTGCTAGTCACAAGGCCATATAACGCTGATTTTGAGAAGGAATATAAAGCATTGACACTATAATTTATTTAGAAATGTCAGGCGTAATTTATCAGATAACGTGTATTTCCACGAATTTAAACTATATAGGTCAAGCTACAAACGTTAAGTATAAAAATGATAAAGCATACAAATATGGGGCAACTGGTCGTTGGAGTGATCATGTATCATCTTCAAAAACACGTGATACACCATTATGTAAAGCTATCCAAGAATATGGTAAAAAAAATTTTACAATTAAAGAATTAGAAGAAGCACCTTTAGAAACATTAGACGAAAGAGAAGCATATTGGATGTCCGCATTAAATACAATTCATCCTAATGGTTATAATATTGCAAGTCATTCACGTAATCGTCACAGAGAAATATCAAACTTGCATATCTTCTATAAAGACAGAGTTAAATCTGCCTTAATTTCACCTATTAAAAAAGATGGAGAATTGAAGATGGCTTATGTATACCTTACATTAAATGACGATTCTCAAGAAAGATTAGCATTTGGACAAAAAATAGATAGTACTTATGAGAATACAATGAATGAAGTAAATGAGTTTCTTACACATTTAGATTGTCCCTATTCAACTAAGTGCAATGATACACTATCTGAAAAATATGCTTCTAAATTAAATGAGTTTAAAGATAAAGAAATTACATCAGTACGTATCACAAGTGCCTCTAATTTAATAGCAGTATATATTGGTACAAGTGATATGAAACTTAGTAAGGAACATAAACGTATATGTTTTGGAGGTAAGAAAATTATAAAAGAAGATGCATATAATATTGCTAAACAGTTTGTAGCTGAACTGAAAATATCTGATAAATTAATTCAAGATTCCATAATGGTTGGCAACAGGTGACTGCTTGATAAGGATGTTGTATCTCCTATCGAGGAAAACAGTGTAAATACAACTATGGGTTATAAGTATACTCCACTATAATCTGTAATATAATCATCTAGTGTAATCGTATTCTTAGAATACTTTTATGCAAGACCCTCAAATTCAGGGGAACCCCTAAAGCTTATTGCTACGAACCATTCTTTGAAAAGAGAATTGGGGCCGCGGAGAAAGACCGCAATGGAGAACGTAACAACGCAATGAGATGTGAGCCTAAAAAAGGTAAACAATGGGCAATCCTGAGCCAAGTCCTAATAAAATCGTAAGATTTTAACGGATGCTGTGCAACGAGTAGACGGGGGTCGGTCTTTTACAAGGCTTAAGATGTACTCTAGTCCCACTACGAAAGTATGGGTAGAAACGTTTGATGGAGACGAAATGAACGCACATTTGCCACAATCATATGAGGCCATGGTAGAATTAGAAGAAATAGCAGCCGTGCCTCATCATATAATCACACCGCGTCACGCTAAACCGATGATTGGTGTATATCAAGATACATTAGTAGGATCATATCGTTTGACTCAGCCAGGTGTTCAATTTACTCGGCGTGAGTTCATGAACTTGATGATGTGGAATAAACGATTTAATGGTACAATGCCTTTGCCAAGGGAAGGCGAAGAAGGTGCAAAACGTTGGACTGGACAACAAGTTCTCGGTGCACTTATTCCAAAAATTAATATCGAAATGGGTAACAAATCGTATGATAGCGAGAAAGATTCAAATACTTCTCATAATTACGTAAAAATCGTAGAAGGTGATATTGTACAGGGTGTTGTAGACGGTGATATTTATATGAAGCCGTCAAAAGGTATTATCCATGTGACGTATAATGACTGCGGATCAAAAGACACAGTTGATTTACTCGATTCTTTACAGAACACGGTTGAGAATTTCTTAGTTCTCAATGGGTTTAGTGTAGGTATCAGTGATTTAATTGCAGACGATGATACTAAAAAGGCAATTGACATAAAAATTCAAGAGCGTAAAAAGCAAGTAGAACAAGTGATTCTACAGTTACATTTAGATTTGTTCGATAATAATACTGGTAAAACAAATCAACAGGAATTTGAAGATCAGGTCTTTGGCATTTTAAATCAAGCCACTTCAGATGCAGGTTCACTCGGTCAACAATCCTTGTCAAATGAAAACCGATTATTGGCAATGGTTCGTTCTGGCTCGAAAGGTGAGCCTCTAAACGTGGCACAAATGATGGCCTGCCTGGGTCAAACAGCAATTGAAGGAAAGCGTGTTCCATATGGTTTAACGGATCGCACGTTGCCTCACTATAAAAAGTACGATGATTCTGCAGAAGCACGTGGATTCATTGAGAGTTCGTTTATTCGTGGACTCACACCACAGGAATTCTTCTTCCATGCAATGTCTGGCCGAGAAGGTTTAATAGATACTGCGGTAAAATCCGTTACTGCCGATACTGAAATTATGATTATGGAAGACGGTCAAACAAAATGGACACAAATTGGTCCTTGGATTGATGCACATATCGATGGAAGTTTAGAAGTAGAGCATCATGACGAAGCGAATATGGAACTCGTAAAACTCAAAACAAAAGTGTATATTCCTACTTGTGATGAGAATGGTGTCACATCATGGGGTGAAATGACGGCAGTAACACGCCATGATCCTGGTGATAAATTATACGAAATTAAAACACAATCTGGTAGAGAAATTACAGTTACTGCTGGAAAATCACTTCTTGTTTGGAATGGGACGGCTCTAAAAGAAGTATATACAAAAGATGTTAAAGTGGGAGATAAAGTTCCAATTACAATGAACTTACCTGAACCTCCCCAAATCAACACACATGTGAACATGTCTACATATTTTCCAAAATCAGAATATGTGCATGGTACAGATTTCCATATTGCTAAAATAGAAATGGAAAAAGCAATGACATCCTTTCATATTCCAAGAGGATGGTGGGAGAAAAACAATGGAACTACATTTACTCTTCCATATCCATCAAAAGCAAGATTTCAAAGAGTCAATAGTGGTCGCTCTAAAGTGGATCATATTGTACCAGGATATATTTATGCATATCATGCCTATTGCAATGAAGTTAAAATACCAGAACAGTTTGAGCTAAATGAGAAAAATGGTATATTCATTGGACTCTTCTTGGCTGATGGAAATGCAGATATTCCTTCAGGATACGTTCAGATTACAAAGAACAATGAATCAGTGCGTAACTTTGCGAAAGAGTGGTTTACAGAAATGGGAATGAAATACAGAGAAAGAGTAGAAGAAAGAAATCTTAAAACAGTTGAGAAAGAATCTACAGGGACATCATCAGATGTTCGAGGATTTTCAAGACTTATAGGACAATTCTTAACTGCATTTGTTGGGCATGGTTCTCAAAACAAGTATGTTCCTGATGTAGCTTTTAGTGGCCCGAAAGAATTTGCGAAAGGAATATTAAATGGATATTTCTCAGGCGATGGGAGCGTATTTACTAATAGTATAAGAGCATATTCCACATCAAAACGTTTAATGGAAGGAATTTCACTATTATGCAGTCGTTTAAATATATTTACTTATACAAATATAACACAAAGTAAGTCAAATAATATTGGTACTAAAAATATATTACCAATGTATACTTTAAATATTCGTTCCAAATGGGCTAAATTGTTTAAAGAACAAATTACTTTGATTCATCCTGAAAAACTAGAAAAATTAAATAATATCACATATAGCGAAGAACATATGAATTATTCATCGCATAATGATGTAGTTCTCGACAAAATTACAGAGATCAATGAAATTGGTGTTGATAAGTATCCAAAAATGTACGATGTGTCTGTACCATCAACCCTCAACTTCATGGTAGGAAATGGATTAAATTCGTATGATACTGCCGATACCGGATATATCCAAAGACAACTCATCAAATCCATGGAAGATTTAGTGGTGCAACACGACGGCACAGTGCGTGACGCAAACAACAATATTGTCCAGTTTCACTATGGAGAAGATGGAATTAACCCAACAAAAATCGAAACACAATCACTACCGATCGGAAAATTATCAGAAGATGATATTCTAAAACAGTATGGCATGGTGGGAACAGATTGGAGCGCTGTTCTCATGGATGGTATTCGCGAAAACGATGCAGAAGCAATTACTGAATATACCAATCAACTTCTCTTTGATAGACGAATGATGGTAGAAGGCGTATTCCAAAACAAATCACTTGATTCAGGTAGTGTATTTTCGCCTGTCAATCTAGCTCGATGGGTTCTAAATATTAAAACACGATTTGCACTTAAACCAACTGAAAAAACGGATTTGACTCCCACGTATGTGCTCGATGGAATTAAAAAGATTATTGCGCGCACTCATTCGTATCACAAAATTTGGGCAGCGCTTCTGAGATTTCACTTGGCTCCTCACAAATTAATTGTGAAAGAGAGATTTACAAAGAGTGCATTTGAAGTTCTAATGGAAATCATTGTTGTAACGCACATGAAGTCGTGGGTGCAACCTGGTGAACAAGTAGGAATTGTTGCGGCGCAGTCTATTGGCGAACCCGCTACGCAAATGACGTTAAACTCTGTTGATTGGGATACAGAAATTGTCATTACAAAGAATGGAAAAATGATTACTCCTAAAATTGGAGAGTTTATTGATAATTATTATGATGAATGTTTAGATGATGAAGTTAAAATTTGTAAAATTCAAAATCTACCAAATGGTCAAATCTATATTCCATTAGATGACAAAGATGACTGGAAAGCAATCTCATGCGATGAATATGGTAATATTAAATGGACAAAATTAGAGGCAATTACAAGACATCCTGTTATAAATGAAGATGGTACGAATACAATTCTAAAAGTAACATTGGAATCTGGTCGTGAAGTAAAAGCTACTAAAGGAAAATCATTCTTAACATTTCAAAATGGTAAAATTCTTCCAATAAATGGTTCTGATCTAAAAATTGGTGATTCATTGCCTATTGCAAATAATTTAAGAATGGAACAATTTAAATATGTTACAGATATAAATATACGTGATATATTATCTCCTGTGGATTATTTATATGGAACAGAAGTAGAAAAGGCAAAAGCTGTAATGAATACAAATCGTCACTGGTTTCAAAAGAATCAAGGAATATTATTTACAGTACCATATAAACGAAGTGATTCATTTAGAGAAGCTTTTGAAAATGGCCATAACTCAAATGATATTCGTCCTGGAAATGTATATAATAAACATATGAAAAAAGATGTAACTCAAATACCTGAAACAATTCAACTAACACAAGATTTTGGATTCTTCTGCGGAGCATATCTTGCAGAAGGAATGAGTAATGATACACAGGTAATTATTAGTAATAATGATGAGGTATATTTAAATAAAGTATCTATATTAATGAAATCATGGAATATAGGAACA
>Ga0247722_10001245_pt1 | contig 14293 bp, 16 predicted proteins | sample MSEWelMarce3H_FC_FD_189094 | JGI IMG/M metagenome (GOLD analysis project Ga0247722, IMG submission 189094) | Subsurface sediment microbial communities from gas well in West Virginia, United States - MSEEL Well Study Marcellus 3H_FC | ecosystem: Environmental > Terrestrial > Deep subsurface >... | reverse complement strand
GATAGTTAAAAACATTCAGACTATTTAGTGATTTTGAAGTTAACATTCTATCATTTTCACTAAATACTTTATCTCTTTCAATAAAAACGGAGTTCAAGATTGATTTTGGCTTGAATTGTAATTTTCCAGAACTATAAAATTGGTATCCTTTGAAATTTAAACTATCTTTAACCTTGTTTTTGTCCTTTTTGGAGGTGTTATTTGTAAAAATATTAACTTGACTTATTTTATAGATTTGAAATGGTTTTTTTACCAAACTATCTCCTACTTTAACATTTCTGTCTTCAATTTTTAAAATAATTTTTAATTTTTGAGTCGTGTCATTTTGTATGGCATCAAATTTCACATTGTTTTCTTGAAAATAAAACACGCCATTATTTTTGAAATGTTTATTAATCCTTTTTATTTCAGCATCAAAATCGGCATATTTATATTGTTTTCCAACTTTGATATATGAATTTTTGGCTTCAATATGGAATAGACTATCTAAAACAGGTGTTTCAATTTCTTGTCTCAAACTGTCAATATGATAGGGTTTCCCTGTTTCAACTTTATAGGTTACCTTTGCTTTTTTATTGCCAACTGAATCGAGCTTGAAAGTAGCTTTCGTTTTCAAAAAACCAATATTTTTATAAAATTCTTCCAATCTTTTTTTGGATTTTTCACTTTTTTTCGTGTCAATAATAACTGGAAATTCACCTGTGGATTTAAGAAAATTATTAATGCCCGAAACTACGAAAGAATGCCCAAGTTGTTCCACTTGTTTTGCTGAAAACACACTTTTTAGACGGTTATAGCGCTTCGGATTTCTGTGCAACCAAGCCTTATAAGACGAGTCAGGGTTCTTTTTAGCTAAATTATATAAATGCAATCGAATTGGAATTTTAAATATAGAACTATTGGGTTGTTGAACAACTAAATTTCCAATTTGTTCGTCTTTAACTAATTTATTATTCGTAAAAATTTCGTTCTTTTGCAAAAGATTTTTTCCATTTGGAACACGCTTCGTTGTTGCACACGAATAAATAATTGTGCAAATAACAAATATAAATACTATTTTTGATAAATTTTTTTTTCAAAGTCTTATTTTAAAGCAGTCAAAAATACAAAATTTATGATTAGTAAAAGCCAAATAAAGCTAATTTGTAGCTTACAGCAAAAAAAATATCGAAAACAAGAGCAACTTTTCCTTGTTGAAGGCATAAAAGGCATTCAGGAACTGGTGCAATCCGATTTTGATGTGCACGAAATTTTTACCACAAATCCTGATTTAACTTTTTCTATTCCCGGCAAAATTACAATAATTTCCGATACCGAACTAAAGAAAATTAGTGCTTTGGCAACTCCAAACTCTTGTTTGGCTCTTTTTAAAATTCCTAAAGCAACAAAAATAGCTGAAAAAGGATTAATTTTGGCTCTTGATGCCATTCGTGATCCTGGAAATTTAGGCACAATTATCCGTTTATGTGATTGGTTTGGGATTGAATCCATTTTTTGTTCGGAAAACACGGTTGATGTTTATAATCCTAAAGTCGTTCAAGCAACAATGGGGTCAATAAGCAGAGTAAATGTGTTTTATGGTGATTTAGAAATGTTCCTGAAAAACACAAAATTACCTGTTTTTGGTACATTTATGGAAGGCGAAAATATCTATCAAAAGAAATTAGAGCAGGAAGGAATACTAATTTTGGGTAATGAAGCAAATGGGATTTCGGAAAATATTGAAAACCTTGTAAATCAAAAACTTACAATTCCAAGATTTGGAAAGTTGCAACGAACAGAAAGTTTAAATGTAGCTACAGCAACGGCTATTATTTTAAGTGAGTTTAGAAGATAAATTTCAATTTACGCTTTGATTCCTATTATTTATAAAGTAGGAGTTGCTACCAAACATCTTTTTTTATTAATAAATTAAAAAAAATATTTTAAACTAAAGGAACAATACTTATCTTTGCGTTTTAAAATAAAAATTCGATACAAAATGCGTATATCATTCAATTGGCTAAAACAATTTATAAAAACCGACTTAAAAACAGAAGAAATTGCTGATATTTTAACCGATTTAGGGCTTGAAGTAGAAGGAGTAGAAAAATTTGAAAGTCTAAAAGGTGGCTTGCAAGGTGTTGTTGTTGGACACGTATTAACTTGTGAAAAACATCCTGATGCCGACAAATTAAAAATCACAACTGTAGATTTAGGTAACGGAAATCCTCCGGTACAAATTGTTTGTGGAGCAGCAAATGTTGCAGCGGGTCAAAAAGTTCCTGTAGCAACCATTGGTACAAAATTATTCGACAAAGAAGGCAATGCATTTGAAATTAAAAAAGGAAAAATAAGAGGACAAGAAAGTCACGGAATGATTTGTGCCGAAGATGAATTAGGATTAGGTGAAAGTCATGACGGTATTTTAATTTTAGATGCTGAAATTCCAACAGGAACATTAGCTTCTAAAGTCTTTCAAATTGAAACCGATGAAGTTTTTGAAATTGGCCTTACCCCAAATAGGGCTGATGCAATGTCGCATTTTGGGGTTGCCCGGGATTTACGTGCCGGTTTAGCTCAAAAAGGTAAAAACACGGAATTAATCACACCATCGGTAAGTAAATTTAAAGTCGAGAAAAGAACCCTAAAAATTGACGTAAAAGTACAACAAGATAAATTAGCACCAAGATATTGTGGGCTTACCATTTCTGGAATTACCATAAAACCATCACCAAATTGGCTTCAAAATCGATTAAAGGCAATCGGAATTACGCCTAAAAACAACGTGGTTGATGTAACCAATTATGTATTACATGAACTTGGACAACCACTTCATGCTTTTGATGCTTCGCAAATTAGAGGAAATAAAATCATCGTAAAAACGGTGGAGGCTGGAACTAAATTCGTAACCTTAGATGATATTGAACGTACTTTACACGAAGAAGATTTAATGATTTGTGATGAAAATGGTCCGCTTTGTATTGCAGGCGTTTTCGGCGGAAAAAATTCAGGTGTAACTGATAAAACACAAGCTATTTTCTTAGAAAGTGCTTATTTCAACCCTGTTTCTGTTCGGAAAACTGCAAAAAGACATGGTTTAAGCACCGATGCTTCTTTCCGTTTTGAAAGGGGTATTGATCCAAATATTACCCAATACGCACTCAAAAGAGCAGCATTACTGATTCAAGAAGTTGCAGGTGGAGAAATTACTTCGGATATCGTTGAAATTTATCCTAAAAAAATAGAAGATTTTAATGTGTTTATCCATTTTGATAAAGTAACTAAAATTATTGGTGAAGAAATAAAACCAGAAACCATCAAAAAAATTGTGGCTTCTTTAGACATCAAAATCAATAGTAATTCAGAAGCTGGTTTGGGGTTAGTAATTCCTTCCTACCGAGTTGATGTTACCCGTGAAATTGACGTAATTGAAGAGATATTAAGGATTTATGGATATAATAACATCAAAATTCCTTCAAAATTAAACGCTACAATTGCAAATGCAGCTCGTACGGAAGAACATAATGTTCAAAATACAATTGCAAACCAATTAACAGCTTTAGGATTTAATGAAATGATGGCAAATTCATTAACAACACCTTCTTATATCGCACTTTCTGAGCAATTAAAAGAAGAACAAAACGTATTGATTTTGAATCCTTTAAGTACTGATTTAATGGCAATGAGACAATCTTTGTTGTTTTCCGCTCTTGAAGCCGTTTCTTTTAATATTAACCGAAAAAGAGCCGATTTGAAATTTTTTGAATTCGGAAAATCATATCATAAATTTGAGGAAAAATATCTGGAAAACAAGCATTTAACATTAACCGTAACGGGAAACAGAACTCCAGAATCTTGGATAAAACAAACCGAAAAAACAGACTTCTTCCTTTTCAAAGGTTATGTTTTAAGTGTTTTTAATAGATTAGGACTTGATAAAAAAGTAACAGCTTTGCCTTTTGAAAATGATATTTTTTCGGAAGGATTAGCATTAGCAATCGGAAAAGAACGTTTGGTGGAATTTGGAACCATCAAAAAAAGTATTCTGAAACATTTTGACATCAAACAAGAAGTGCTTTTTGCTGATTTCAATTGGGATTTACTCCAAAAATATGTTTCTAATAAAATTAAATTAGTTGCTTTACCAAAATATCCAGAAGTTAGAAGAGATTTTGCTTTATTGATAGACGAAGCTGTTACTTTCGAACAATTGTATCAAATTGCAAAACAAACTGAAAAGTCAGTTTTAAAAGATGTACAACTTTTTGATGTTTATAACGGAACTAATCTGCCGGAAGGGAAAAAATCGTATGCCGTAAGTTTTATTCTTCAAGACGATTCTAAAACCCTTACAGATAGTCAAATAGATAAAATAATGTCGAAACTAAAACAGCAATTCGAAACACAATTAGGGGCTAGTTTACGCTAATTAATTTCTAAAAATATAGAAGAGGCTGTATAGAAAGGAATTTTATCATCAAGATTTTTTTTGACGATATAACTTTCAAAACAGCCTTTTTTTGTAAAAAAACAGCAAAACGACTCTTTAATTTTAATAACTCAGGAAATGATAAAAGTTGTAATTATAGGTTCGGGAAATGTAGCACATCATTTAATAAAAATCTGCCAAGAAACGGCTTCTATTGATTTAATTCAGGTGGTGGTTCGGGATAAAATTGCAGTAGAGCAGCTAGTTCCTGCAGCTAAAATTATAACGGATTATCAATCAATTGCGGTTGCGAATGTTTATATTTTGGCGGTTTCTGACAAGGCGATTGCAGAAGTTTCCGAAAAGCTTCCGTTCCAAAACAGGCTTGTGGTGCATACCTCTGGTGCTTCCGAAATGACAATTATTAATAGTAAAAATCGTAAAGGTGTTTTCTATCCTTTGCAAACTTTTTCTAAAAACAAAAACGTCCTTTTTAATGAAATTCCTATTTGCATCGAATCACAATTTCCTGATGATTATACCCTTTTAGAAACCTTAGCCCAACAAATATCCCAAAAAGTACTTCCTATTTCTTCTTCCCAAAGAAAAAGTTTGCACTTGGCGGCAGTTTTTGTTTGCAATTTTGTAAATCATTTGTATCATATTGGACATGAAATTTGCTCCGAAAATCAAGTTCCTTTCGAGATTTTACAACCGCTAATTCAAGAAACAGCTGCTAAAATCCAGAAGGTATCGCCCTCAGAAGCTCAAACAGGCCCTGCCATTCGTAATGATACACAAACAATTGATAATCACCTCGATTTGTTGCACAACGAAACCAACAAAGAACTCTATAAATTAATCACTAAATCCATTCAAAATGTCAAAAAGTTATAAAGAAATTATGAATCAAATCAACACGTTTATTTTCGATGTTGATGGCGTTTTAACCGATGGCACAATTCATATTACACCCACAGGCGAAATGCTCCGAAACATGCACATTAGGGACGGGTATGCCATGAAAGCGGCTATTGAACAGGGTTATACCGTTTGTATTATTTCTGGCGGAAGCAATGAAGGAGTACGAATTCGTTTACGGAATTTAGGAATCACCGATATTTATTTAGGTGTGCCAAACAAAGTGGAAACGTTCCAAGAATTTATTGATATTTACAACATTAATCCCGAAAATGTTCTTTACATGGGCGATGATATCCCAGATTACCATGTAATGAAACTTGTTGGTTTGCCTACTTGTCCTCAAAATGCAGCTCCTGAAATCAAGAAAATTTCAAACTATATCTCGCATATTGATGGCGGAAATGGTGCCGTGCGAGACGTTATTGAACAAGTAATGAAGGTTCAAAATAAATGGATGGAACATTTTGACGGCAAATTCGATTAATAGCAGCTCAAATTATCTTTCCGTATGAAACACTTTTTAAAACTTATCCGCTTTCAAAACCTTTTGTTTCTGGCTTTTATGCAATTGGTTTTCCGTTTTTTGTTCTTAAAGCAATCACAAATTGATTTGGCTTTAACGGATTTTAACTTTTTTTTACTGGTTGTTGCAACAGTTTCAATTGCTGCAGGTGGCTATGTCATCAATAATATTATGGATCAAGAATCAGATGAAATTAATAAACCTCAAAATAGGGTAGTGGGTTTATTTATTTCAGAATCAGTAGCTTATAATTGGTACATTGCCCTAACGGTTTGCGGGGTTGGCATTGGTTTTTATCTCTCAAACGTAATCTATAAACCTTCCTTCGCTTCCATTTTTGTGTTAATCGCAACTTTGTTGTATGTTTATGCCACAAATTTAAAACAAATCCCTTTGCTCGGAAACATCATCATCGCGCTTTTAGTTGCACTTAGCATCTTAATTATTGCCCTCTTCGATGTGTATCCTGCTACCGATTTGGACAATAAAATCCGAATGGGTAAAGCCTTCACCATCTTAACGGATTATGCAATTTTTGCTTTTCTAATCAATTTAATACGAGAAATAATCAAGGATTTAGAAGATATTGAGGGCGATTATAAAACCGGTTGCAACACCCTTGCAGTGGCAATTGGCATTCAAAAAACTAAGATTTTTGTAGCGATTATAACGATTTTTTCTATAGTAATATTGGTTTATTATCTTAAAATATCGCTCTTGGATTTGGAATATACGATCTATTATGCCTTAATTTTTATACTTGCTCCTTTGCTTTATTTTGGAATTAAGCTCTTAAATGCTTCTTCCTCAGCCGATTTTCATCATTTAAGCAGCATTTTGAAATGGATTCTGTTTTTTGGCGTTTTATCTGTCGTCGTTATTGTCTTAAACATCAAATATGCTTAACTATGTTTGCTCATAAAAACCTTATTCTGGCTTCTGGATCGCCAAGAAGACAACAGTTTCTTTCGGATTTAAAACTGAATTTTACCATTAAAATTAAAGAGGTAGAAGAAGTGTATCCAACCCATTTGTGTGCCGAAGAAATTACCGATTTTCTAGCACTTTTAAAAGCAAATGCCTTTGAAAATGAACTCCTTGAAGATGATATTTTAATAACCAGTGACACTATTGTTTGGCTACACGGAAAGGCTCTCGGAAAGCCCAAAGATACAGAAGATGCTGTCAAAATGTTGCAACAATTAGCCGCAAATACACACGAAGTGATTACCTCGGTTTGCCTGAAATCAACCCGTAAAACTGAGGTTTTTCATTGTAAAACTAAAGTTACTTTTTCTGATTTATCAGAGAATCAAATCCGATTTTATATCCAAAATTATCAACCGTTTGACAAGGCAGGAAGTTACGGAATTCAAGATTGGATTGGTCTTGTTGGAATCTCAAAAATTGAAGGCTCTTATACAAATGTTGTGGGCTTACCAACAGAATTATTTTTTAAAAAATTAGTAGATTATGTTGAAAAACCTTGAAAATCCGTACTTATATGAAGAATTGGCAACCGCTTTAGTTCTTTTGCTTTACTTTATTTTAAGAATGATTAGTGCTAAAATAGTCAAAAAATACGCTAATCTTAACAATATTTTAGAACATCGATCTAATTTAGTAATCAAATACATGCACTTATTGATTGGTATTTTAGCTTTGTTATCCATCGTGATTATTTGGGGTGTAAGAAAAGAACAAGTTTTCCTCTTTCTTTCTTCAATTTTCACCGTTGTGGGTGTAGCAGCCTTCGCACAATGGTCCATATTAAGTAATATCTCTGCAGGAATCATCATTTTCTTTTCCTATCCTTTCAAAATTGGTGATAGAATCATCATTCATGATAAAGATTTTCCAATTGAAGGCGAAATTGAAGATATCAAGGCGTTTTTTATTATTCTTAGATCAAATGAAGGTGAACTTGTAACATATCCAAATAATTTAGTCATGCAAAAAGGTATTTCTGTAATAAAATCAGAACGGGAACAGAAAGATTTCTTTGATTAAAACATTTTTTTTTCTTTTTTGAACCGAATCGCTTGGGCATTTTTGGCTTCCATATTCCCGCTGTCCGCTATATCTTTTTTATGGTTCTGTTTTTCAGTTGAAGTGTTTATTATCAATTGTTTACAAGGAACTTTCAACCATAAAAAAGGATACCGCTCCCATCGGGGGTAACTAGGATTTTTCGGCATTCTACTTTCGTTTTTCAGTTCTTCTTTTTTCTTAACTATCGTTTCTAAATTCTTGAAATCATTTTTTCAGCTTCAAAAAAAAACAACAAAAAAAACATCTAAAATATTGACTTACTAAGTTAATTGATACTCAAGTCTTTAAAATTTATTAAGTTTAAGTAGGGCTTGCTGAAAATTACAAACCCAATAAAGATAGTGAAGTCACAAATTTTTTCAACCATTGTAGTGCAAGGTTTATGAGCATTTTGATGAAAATTTCATGCGCTTATTTCCGAAATTGTTGAACAAATTTAAAACTATTTTGCCACGGACGTGTACCGACCCTTCGGGATAAAGGATTTTCACGGATTTTCTGAAATAAATTGGGTAAAATCCGTGCTAATCTGTGGAATCCGTGGCTTTTAAAAAAATAAAATAGTTCCGTTTATGAGTGTATTCCTTTTTCAGCAGACCCTAAGTAATTCTAATCTGAAGAAAACAAACAATTAATGTATCAGCAGCCGCTACTTAATATTTCATTCACTTTTAAAAGTTTCAAGCCAATAGTATATTTAAGTACCGAATTTTTATTTTTTTATACTTTTAAATGGTAAATTTGCCACTTAAATTTAGTTTTATTTAGTTATTTTACCCAAAAAAAAGTTTAAAAAAACAGCTTATTTTAATAAAAATGAAAACGGAACAGAATAGGGATTCAAAATCAAGATGTGCTTGGTGCGAAAAAGATGATTTATACCGAAAATATCATGATGAAGAATGGGGAAAACCCGTTTTTGATGATGCTAAATTGTTCGAATTCCTTGTTTTGGAAACCTTCCAAGCAGGATTGAATTGGTACACTATTTTAGCCAAAAGAGAAAATTTCAGAGCCGCTTTTGATGCATTTGATTATCACAAAATTGCCACTTATTCCGATGCCAAATTAGAAAGTTTATTAGAAAATTCAGGTATCATCAGAAACCGATTGAAAATACATGCAACCGTAAGCAACGCAAAAGCCTTCCTGAAAGTTCAAGCCGAGTTCGGAAGTTTCTCATCCTATATTTGGGGTTTCGTGTCGGGTAAACCTATTGATAATCATCCAAAAACTTTGTCGGAAATTCCAGCCACAACACCACTTTCCGTCACCATCAGTAACGATTTAAAAAAAAGAGGTTTCAAATTTGTTGGGGCAACAGTAATTTATGCCCAAATGCAAGCCACTGGAATGGTCAATGATCACCTAACAAGCTGTTTTACAAGAAAATAAATAAAAAAAACTATCAAACCATGAACAACACTGACCCACTTCACGGAAAAACATTGAAAGAAATCGTTACACAATTAGAGGCACATTATGGGTTTGCAACATTGGCAACTTATGTGAATATTAAATGTTTTAAAGAAAATCCAAGCATCAATTCGAGCCTAACTTTTCTTAGAAAAACCGATTGGGCCAGGAAAAAAGTTGAAAATTTGTATTGTGAAACTTTTATATGAGTATTTATATTAGTTTCAATTTCAATATTTTACTAACGCTTTCCTTCCCATTCGGCATAAAATTGGTCTAAAAATAGCAACATAAAATCATGCCTTTCTTGGGCTATAGTTTTTGCGGTTTCGGTGTTCATTTTGTCTTTTAGCATTAATAATTTTTCATAAAAATGATTGATTGTTGGAGCTGTTGTTGTTTTATAGGTTTCTTTATTCATGTTTAAATCGGGAACAATTTCTGGATTGTAAAGGGCTCTGTTTTTAAATCCACCATAATTAAACGCCCTTGCAATTCCTACAGCACCAATTGCATCTAATCGGTCAGCATCTTGCACAATTCCAAACTCTTTTGAATAGAATTTTTGTTCAAAATTACCACCTTTAAACGAAATATTTGCGATTATTGCCAAAACATGTTCACAGATTGAGGCATCAACTTTTTGGCTTTCCATGAATTCTTTTGCAATTTTAGGACCTATAGTTTCATCACCCTCATGAAATTTTGAATCCGCAATGTCGTGTAACAGAGCACCTAATTGTATCACGAGCAAATCGCAATCTTCTGTTGCAGCGAGAAGTAAAGCGTTTTTATAAACCCGTTCGATATGAAACCAATCATGACCACCTTCAGCATTTTTTAATGTTTCTTTTACAAAAACAATAGTGTTCTTTATCAAATCCATTTGTGTAATTTTTTAAAAAAAATCCCAACTTCTAAAAAATTGGGATTTTGTTTGAAATAAGTTTAAAAAAATAGTCTTTTAAAATTTCTACCTACTTTCTATTATCGTACTAAAGCAGGCTCCACCCATTTAAAAGCAGCTCCTTGCTCCGGAATTACTAATCTTTCGGAAATTTTCGTCATTCTTGCTGGAAGTTTCATGATAAAATCACGGGCTTTTTCAGCTTCCGAAGTTAAACCTGTAATTTTATCAATTTGCCATTTATCAATTAATTTTTGCATAATATCTACATAATCAGAAGCGGTATAAACCCCAATTCGTTGTGCAGAATCTGAAAATTGTTCAAATAAAGTACCTATTTTTTGTCCAGATTCTCTTAAAAAATGGGCTGGCATAATGATTTTGTTTTTCATCATATATTGAAAAGCCAACATCATTTCGCTCGGATCAACCTTGAAAATTTGATTGATGAATTCGCTGTAAGCCAAATGATGACGCATTTCGTCGCCTGCAATTAAATTACACATCTTATGTAATTTTTTATCACCATATTTTTTAGCAATCAATGCCACACGATTATGCGAAACATAAGTTGCTAATTCCTGAAAACTCGTGTAAACAAAGTTTTTATAGGGATCGTTGCTTGTGCCAATATCAAATCCATCATTGATTAAATGGTGAGTTGTCATTTCCACTTCTCGCATATTCACTCTTCCAGAAAGGTATAAATATTTGTTTAAAACATCTCCGTGTCGGTTTTCTTCACCTGTCCATTGCCGAATCCATCTGTTCCAACCATTCGATTTTTCTTCTGGATCAACGCCTTCCACATTCATTAACCACGATTCATAAGTAGGTAAAGCTTCTTCAGTAATAGTATCACCAACTAAAGTTACCCAAAAATCATAAGGTAAATCTTTAGCAATTTCACGCAATTCTGTAACATCATCAAAAAATGTTTCGCTTTGTGAATCAGGTAACAAATCTGTAGGTTGCCAAATTTTTTCTACTGGAATTAAAAATTCATCTACAAAAGTGTCGATTTTTTTCTCTAGAAATTGCATCACTTCTAGTCTTATATTTTGTTTAGACATAATTTAAGATTTTATTGTATTGATTATTGTTTGTTCGGTTTTTTCAAAAATTTCTTCAAAAGTATAATCCGAAATTTTTAGGGGTTCATGAATCGTAAATTTAATTTTTGTTCCCAATCCTAATGGAAAACTTCCAAATTTAGTGAATTTCCATGAATTATTTATTGTTATTGGCAAAAAATAAGCATTTGGAGCAAATTTATAGAGCATTTTCAAACCACTTGTTGCAAATGATTTTGGTTTTCCATTTTTACTTCGAGTCCCTTCAGGAAAAATAACTACGGAATAATTGTTTTTATTGATATATTCGGCTACTTTTTTTATCGCTGGCAAAGCTTGTTTTGGGTCTTTTCTATCGATTAATGCGGAGCCGCCCTTTCTCAAATTATAGGAAACACTCGGAATACCTTTTCCTAATTCAATTTTACTAATAAATTTAGGATGTGTTTTTCGTAAAAACCAAATTATCGTTGTGATATCATGCAAACCCTGATGATTGGCAACAAGTATTAAAGGTTTGTTTTCAGGAATGTTTGATAGTCCTTCAATTTCAAAAGTGGTTCCCAATATATGTGTGGTTCTTACGAGAAAAAAATTCATGATGGCAACGCTGATTCTGTGGGCATTATACCCAAAAAAAGTATAGCAAACCCATTGTATAGGATGAAAAACCAACAACCAAAAAAGGAATAGCAGGTAGTAAACTATAGAAAGCGGAAAGGATATAATTTTTTCCATTATTAATTTATATTTTGCAAAAATAAACTATAAAATGAAAAACCACCAAAAAAATGGTGGTTTTATTATATGCTTGCATAGTAATTTATCGAAAAATTAAAAATAATGCAATAATTTAGTCTAAAATTTCGCATTTACCGTTTACACAACCGATGTTATTTGGCGGACTAACCACCATGCAATCCGATATTGCTCCTGTTTCAATATTATGTTGATGATCAAGTTGGTAATATTCAGCAACTAGTTGTGCTAACGTGTTTTGATTAACGGAATTTGGATAAACCAAAAAACTTCTTGGTCCACCACAAGGCTTCGCACCAAATGCAATAGATTCACAACCTGTTGCATTTTCGCAGGAAAAACTGTTAATATAATCCAAAATTTGTTGTTTTTTCTGCTCCAATTGATTGGGTGTAACTTGAACTTCTGTTTCATTTTTTTCACATTGAAAACTAGAAAACAAAACCAGTAAAAGTCCAAATTGAAATACATTTTTCATAATTAACAAATTTAATTGGTTACTAATTTTAGTCTATTTTATTAGCAATATTGCGAATAAGCGTCTTTCAGATTTTCAGAAATCAATTCTGCTGGACGACCTTCAATATGGTGACGCTCTAGCATGTGAACTAATTCACCATCTTTAAACAAAGCAATACAAGGCGACGACGGTGGAAAAGGAAATAAATGCTCCCGAACTGCGGCTACAGCTTCCGAGTCAACTCCTGCAAAAACAGTTGCTATTTGGTTCGGCTTTTTGTCATGTTCTAAACTCATTTTTGCTGCCGGACGTGCATTTCTTGCTGCACAACCACAAACGGAATTAATAACTATTAAGGTAGTGCCTTCGTTTTTAAGATAATCAGAAACAGATGAGGCATTTAAAAGTTCTTGAAAACCAGCATCTGTCAATTCTGCGCGCATTGGTTTTACCATTTCTTCTGGATACATATTTCTATATTTAAGGTTATAATACTAATTTTGTTTTGCAAATATACTACTTTTATTTTTGGCAATAATTTTATAACCAAATTATTTATCAAAATTCAAATAAAGGTCAAATTTAATTTTATTCGAGTTAATGTTTTTAAAGGAAAACCACATCAACTATAATTTTTGTGAAGAATATCTTTAGGTTTCATTAATTTTGAACAAACATTTGTATCTTTGTTTTTTTAATTTAAAATCATGAATAAAAGTTATTTAGTGCTGCTGTTTATTTCAATTGTTTTTTGGTCTTGTAATGATGACAATCAAAAGCAACTTGAAGCACAAAAAATTGCCCAAAAAAACGAAGCTGTTTTCAAGAATATTTCAAAAATATGGGCGTTTCAATTTCCGGAAGCCGTTCCAGAAATTCAAACTAAATTAAGATCATGGAATGATTGGACACAATTTGAAAACGAAATGCGTCAAAAACCAAAAGCAACATTATTAGCTTTTAAATTAAAATCTAAAAATATTGCTATAAAATCAGATACTTTGGCGTATTCTGTTCCTTTTGAATATAACAATCCGCAAGTTTTAAGCCGAATAAAAGCCATGAATACCAAAATAAAATCATTAGAAACATTCATGAATTTGCAAATAATTCCAGAACAAAAAGTAGCCAAATTGATTCCTGAAATTAATGAAGAAATCGCAGGAATTTACAAACAATGGCACGAAATTATCATCAAAAAAGCAATTCCGAAAGAGTTTGGAGAAGAACACATGCTTAAAGCTTTTGACACCACAAGAAATGCAACCCCAAAATTAATGCTGGAACAAATGAAAGGCGATAACCCTCAAATAAAATAGTCTTGAGCAAGGTAAATATCATTTCAACTTATGAAAAAATGGCTCAAATTGCTCAAATTGAAAGCACTTTTGCCAGCCGAAAAAAAACACAAATGAAAGGTTTGATAGGCTCTTCTTTATCTTTTGTGACGCATGCTTTATTTCAAAAATCGGAACTTCCTTTCCTGATTTTATTCAACAATAAAGAAGAAGCAGCCTATTATTTAAACGATTTAGAACAATTGATAAACACGGAAGACGTCCTTTTTTATCCTAGTTCGTACCGAAGACCTTATCAAATTGAAGAAACCGATAATGCAAATGTGCTCTTGCGTGCAGAGGTATTAAACCGAATCAATTCTCGAAAAAAACCCGCAATAATTGTTTCCTACGCAGAAGCCATTTTTGAAAAAGTGGTTACCAAAAAAGAATTGGATAAAAACACCCTGAAATTATCCGTAGAAGATAAA
>Ga0247722_10001244_pt1 | contig 14306 bp, 16 predicted proteins | sample MSEWelMarce3H_FC_FD_189094 | JGI IMG/M metagenome (GOLD analysis project Ga0247722, IMG submission 189094) | Subsurface sediment microbial communities from gas well in West Virginia, United States - MSEEL Well Study Marcellus 3H_FC | ecosystem: Environmental > Terrestrial > Deep subsurface >... | reverse complement strand
GGAATCTACATAAAAGTTTAATTCGACATTCGTAATAGAAATGGGCAACTCGTCAACACATTTGAAATTTATTTTTATTGATACCAAACGTGTCGCCACACAGCTGTTACTTGATGCAGAAGATGTTGATACTTATTTAACTACATGTTATACTCATCCTATTAACGCAAAAGCTCGCCGACGATTAAATTATGCTGCGAATACTGTCTCGCCCAGTGATGCGTCGCATTATCAATCGATTCTTGACAGGACCATTCCACTTCTTCCGATGCGACTTAAAATGGATCTTCATGCGGTAGCCGTTGTCTCACTTATGCCGTCGGCGGACGGCGGAATGCCCCATACACGCCCCTATTCTACTATCTGCTTCCCTCAATTGGAACAGATCAATTCTCTTTCTACAATCATTCACGAATTATGGCATATTCATCAGCGAAAATATAAAGATATATGGGTCAAGGTGTTTGAACAACTAGGATGGAAAGAATGGACCGGTCGTCTTCCTGAGTTTTTAAGTGATCATCGCAGAATCAACCCTGATACGATCGATTCTCCCTTGTGGATTTATCAAGATACATGGGTTCCTGTCCCTATTTTTCGAGATATTTCTCTTCCATCTATTTCCGATGTCGATATTTGGTTTTATCATACAAAAAATGGACATCATGTAAAACAAATTCCAAGTGAAATGGAAATATCTGATTTACCAAAAAGCGCATACGAACATCCGCGTGAAATGACTGCGTATGTATTGGCCGATCATCAGGTATATCATGGTTCCCCTTTCTTGAATAATCTCCTTTCATCGATAGGGCATTTGGCGATTTCTTCCTCTTAACATAGTAGTGAGAAGGATGTGTGTTGCAGATCGAAAATGTACCGCATGGATCTCTTTATCTTCTATCGGATATCCAATCGAAGGCTGTCTTCGATCAACAGAGTGGTTACGATCCATTCGACTTCCATGTTATCAATCCATTATTAATCCCGCCGTGTATATTGATCAGCCCAATGAAAAACTCACCTGTATGAAAACAATGTCTCACGGCGCGTTTGGATACATAGATTGGGCAACCTATCGTATGGGCCAAGAAGAAAAACATGTCTATATTAAACGTCCCATTCTCCCTGGAAAAAGCTTATTATATGAAGCGTGTATTCAACAATTGGTGGCAGAACAGTTAGCAGAAATCGGATTTCCACATGGCGCACCCCGAGTACTGCGTCTAGTTTCTCTACGAGATAAATCGATCGGATTTGCAATGGAACCGATCGAGGGTGCATGCACATTGGATCGCTATCTCGACGCGTCTCCTCCTTCTTGTTTGTCGAATGTGATCATTGATTGTCTTTTACAGCTCTGTGCAATGTCTTGGCATCTCGATCATCGGATCGGAATCAATCATCGTGATCTAACACCAAGTAATTTTATGGTTGTCGATCACCCCCCTCAGATCAAAATCCTGACGATTGAAAATGAAATCATCGATCTATCCTCTTCCAGATCATTATCGTTGATCGATTTTGGATTTTCCTGTCTCGGCTCCACGGAAACACACGTTTCCGAGTTATCACTCAGTACGGTCTATCCCGCATCCGATCCTTGTCCCAAAGAAGGCCGCGATCTCTACCTATTTTTAGGATTACTATATATTGACTACTATTCCCGTCTTCCTCCTCAGTTACGCACTCTATTTGAATCATGGCTTCAAGAACCAGGATCGAATTTATGTAGTTTTATGCGTAAAGATAAAGAGAGTTCAAAGAAATGGTTGTATTTCATGGCTGGTAATGATAGCATTAAACGTTTTCATTCTCGTCCAGCGAGAATCGTTGCGGATCTAGAAGCGTTTTTATAAGATCCTAAAGACACGCCTCTTAACATAACTAATATGACACGAACAGAATATGAATACGATGAGAATATTATCATGCTTACATTGATGAATTATAATACAGAAGAGAAGAATATCTATCACTATGTCGAAGAGATTGTGATGAATGGCTCGCTGGAAAACATTCGCGATCTGTTTGTTATGGCATTTCAAACTCGTGACATTCGCGGTGGAAAAGGTAAAAGGCGGCTATTTTATTCATTTATGAAAGCACTTCATTCGTTTCACCCTAATACCACTCGTCGAATGCTACATTTGGTCCCTGAATATGGTTGCTGGCGTGACATGTGGGAACTATGGAGGGAAATTCCTGCGCTCGGAAAGGATATCTTACGTCTTGTGAAGCATCAATACATTGAGGATCTGACGAATGCTGCGATGGGTGATGTAAATGATATGTCATTGTTGGCAAAATGGCTTCCACGTGAGAAATCTGCTACTTATCGCGGATTTGCCCGTTGGATTGCGCGCGCCGTGTACCCAAATGAACGTTCTGAACGTCAACAATTAATCCTATATCGCAAGGAAACAAGCTTTATGAATTCGAAGCTAAAAACGGTAGAAGTGGATATGTGTGCAGGGCGATGGCGCAAGATTGCACCAGATACAGTTCCTAGTCGTTGTTGGAAATTGAATGCGACGGCTTTTTTGAATGAAACAACGCACGGTGAATTTCGATATCCGGATCGTTCGGATCGCATGAAGTGTCGTAGGCATTTCTTGAATGCTCTTGAAGATTCTGACCAAAACGATAGTCCGACAACATCTACATCCCGATATGATCTACTCGCGATTCTCAATGATGAGCGATATGATGAGGTGCGTGCTGTTTGGCGGGATAGCATGGGAATCCGAGATATCCGGCAGCCAACGGAGGCGGAAGCGATGCTGGTCGCCATGGGGTACTGAAACTAGCTTGGAACTAGCTTAAAGACTAATTTCTCTACCTAGAATAGGAAGGCGATCCTCTAGAAACACATGGTGTTCGATAAAATGTATTCTAACAGCAATAAATAAAATCAACGTTTGATTTTTAATATAATATACTGACATAAGTATAAAAATGGAATTTCTAATATCCATTAACGAATACAGTAGAATTCTGAAACATAAGAATTTCTCACAGCAAATAAAAATAAAATAATGACACTCTTCTCTCTAACCATTACATCATGTAAAAGAGATTGAGAAGACGTATCTTTATTATGGTTCCACGAGATTAGACAAGAGACAAGACGCAAGACGGCAGCAAGATGTAAGACGGCATAAGACGATCAATGTGTAGAGGGAGCCATTCTCTCAGCGATCTCAAGAAGACGGCACATAACGCAAGACGCAAGACGGCAGCAAGGTACGTGCGCATACGTGGTAGTACTCTGAATGTTTTCGTCCGCGGCAAGACGAACCCACGCGCCTATATTATTCTAGTTTTTTATATTGGGTACTCATTTTTTTCTGTCCAGTTTTATCCAGGTTACTTGTATCCTTACAGCAATGTTATTATATGGGATACAGCATTTTGTAAATAGTTTTTTGTATTGTGTGACATGTACGTATGTGTAAAAAGTGAAAAATATAAAATATCCAAGCCACGAGTTCCCATTCAATGAGAACACCCTTCATCCGAGCGCCACGTTGGTATAGACAGATACTGTCCAATATACCCATTTGAATATGGTGGTCGCATCCTTAGAATTCGAAATTCATGAACCTTAGTGTTCGCTGGTAGAATGGAACTCTATTTTCCGCGTATTCTTTCTAAGAATAGACGAAAAATATCTAGTAGAATGTCGGATGATGAACAGAAAACAGTATCCATCGCTCTTCAACAAGGTCAGCGCAGACGCATCATGAAGGGTATGACATATGATATCGAAGAAAAACATGGATACATTTACTTAGTACGTACCCGTGAATTTAAGTCTCTCAATCGTCCCATTTATAAAGTGGGTCGTACTTCACAGTGCCCCGACACACGTATCAATCGTCTTCATAAATATACCAAAGGCTCTGAAATCTATCTTGTCGTCCAATGTCATGTGGATGATGTAGGCTTGATTGAAAAAGAGATTCTGGAGCAGTTCTGCCATCAATGGGCACCTGGTCCCGATGGTTCGGAAGATTTCATCATTCCCTCTCTACGCGAATTATTAGATGCAAAACGGACCATTCTTCGAGTGATTCAACAATACGAAGAACGCAGATTATAACGTAGTATTATAACGTAGTATTATAACGTAGTATTATAACTCAATGGCGCGCGCAAGTGCCTGACGATATACCTCCAAAGTCTTGTCCCTCTCATTAAAATAATGCTGATTCATCCCACTGATACGACTCAAATGATTTCGTCCCCATCGTTTGAGATGCTTATCTACCAAATATTCAGGTCCCAAAAAGTCATAGTGTTTCATCAAGTAGGTTGTATCACTATACACAACATGTCCCTGTGGAAAACACTTGTGAGCGCCATACCAATATTCCATACTCACACTTGGGTAATAGAAACATATCCGTTTTGACATATTAGCATCATAAAACCCCTTCTTGATCTCAAACAAATCAATGTCCGAATAATCTGCCACTTTACTTTCTCCTACCATATTCACCCCTTGTGTCATAAGTATGGTCGAGCCCTTCTCCTTTTCTTTTTCCAAATCCGCTTCCGTTGCATTCAACCATTCGTCCATATCACACATGATCACCCATGACGCCTTTTCTACATGATTTTTCCACATATGGCTTCGCACCCAAATCATTTTCTGTTCATCCTGTTGATCACTGGATGAAAAATAGGCAATATTGCACCCTGCTTCTTCTGCAATCTTTACTGACCGGTCCGTGCTATGGTTGTCAAAAAGGGTAATGATCGCATTTGGAAAGTTCGTTTTATAATGTTTCAGGGTATGCGGAAGCATCAATTCCTCGTTATAGCATAATAAAAAGATATGGACCGACATCTCTTTTTATTAAGTTAGAATATCGTTTTAGACTGCTTAAAACCACGATAGAAGAAAACAGTAACATGAAAGTAGTCGTCTCTCGGTATCAAGAAAAAATAGACTGGACGAGCGGGATTGAAGATTGTATCATTTATAACAAGGGTCCTACCACGCCTGATAGCGTTCATCCCATCATTACCTTGCCCAATGTGGGGCGGGAAGGCCACACCTATCTGTATCATATCATACAGAATTACGATCAGTTAGACGATCATACTTGTTTTCTACAAGGACATCCATTTGATCATACTCCTGATCTGGAATTGCGACTACGATATGTTGATCACGGTGTTTCGTTTCTCCCCATTTCAAAACATATTCATGCGATCAATCTATGTTATGATCCAACCGATTTTAGCCTTCATCAATTGTTGATCGATACCTACCGAAGAGTATTCGGCGTTTCTAAAACGAATCATGAATTTACATTTGGAGCCGGTGCGCAATTCATTGTCTCTCGTGATGCGATCCGATCACGACCGAAATCGTTTTATGAGAATCTTCTTCATATCATGGAATATTCGGTTCATCCCCCTGAAGGATTTGCATTAGAACGATTCTGGACTATCATCTTTACTCATGGCGAGTAACTTGCGATTGAATGACATAAGGCAAGATCCGATTACAGGCCTTGAGCGCATTTTCAATCGCAGCGTCCATATTATAGTATTTATAATTCGCCAAACGACCCACAAAAAATACACCCCTTTTCTCCTCCTCTTCTGCAAGAAGTTGATACTTCTCATATACTTCCTTATTTCTTGCAGTGGGAACAGGATAATATGGATCACCATCCGCTACGGTATATTCCTTTACAATCGTGGTCCGATGGGGAACGTCTTGATTCAAAAAATGCTTATATTCCACAATTCGTGTAAACGGTTCAGTCGATGAAGGATAATTCACGACTGAATTGGGCTGAAATTGATCGATCTCCAAATATTCTGTTTCAAAACGGATCGATCTGTACTCCAATGATGGGTATCCGCGATCTGCATAGAATAGATCAATGGGGCCTGTATAACATATACATTGATAGAGGTGTCGATATTTATCGTGATACGGTGTATTATATTCAATACTGATCAATGGGTGATCGCACATCTTTTTTATAAATTCGGAATACCCATTTTTAGGCAACGCCTGATACTTATCTGAAAAATATCCATCTTGATCATCTGTTCGAACTGGAATACGTTCCAGAACAGATCGATCAAGCTCACTTGGTTGTTTTGCCCATTGTTTGTATGTATATTCCTTGAAAATCTTTTGATACAAGTCCGGTCCCACACGTTGTAACGCAACCTCTTCGCTATTCTTCGGATCAGCACATGAAACAGCATTCTGTAGTAGCCACTGCTTCATGTCCTCTTCTGTTTGAAGATTCGCTCCACATAGGGTATTCACCGTGGTTCGATTGACAGGAATGGGAAAATGCGTATCTTCGATTCGACCAATCACTTTATGATACCATGGAACCCATTCAGCGAATCGATTCACAAACGCCCATACTCTCTCTGAATTCGTATGAAAAAGATGAGCACCATACTTACTCACTCGAATTCCATTTTTATCCATTTCATCATAACAATTTCCCGCAATATGGTCGCGTCGTTCAATGATACGAACGGAAATCCCGTTCTCTGCTAAGGTACGAGCAATTGTACATCCCGATAATCCTGCTCCAACGACCAGAACGTTCATCTATATCAGATATGATTCTTGTTTCTTAAGCTTTAGAGCGCCAGTGCGCGTTACATAGATTGCAGATGTAGAGGAACTTCAAATTCACGGCGTCGTATTTCAGATAAATCACATCCTTTTCTGTATTTCCCGTATTTGATGTACATTCTCCATTGGGGCATTTAATCGTATTCACATGCGGCAGAGTTGGGTCCTTTTGAGTGAATTCATTCATCAGAATTTTATAGCCTTCCGATGTTTTCTCTTTCAAGTCAATCTCCAGAATCAATCCACCCTTTTTGTCCTCTTCCTGATAACCACAATTGCGACAAATTCGTCGGAGCGTCTTATCATTCTGGTCCAGGTACAAATAGTATCGACAGGTGGGGCAAAAGTCAGTCTCTTTCATGGTCTTCCTATTCTGTGTGGATGGGATTTAAATCAAATTTTATGTTTCGTGATATAAAGATTGAGCCTTACTTCAGCATATATGGAAAGAGAACAACGCCTTCAATTGATTAATTATATAGTAGATGATGTTAATGAAACTGACTATTCTCTAGCAAAATTAGTATATACTATATATAAAGATCAATACTGTATTACACTATGTGGAAATACAGAAAAATGGTTTAAATATAATGGAACAAATTGGCAGTTATCAAGTGATATTCGTCACGAATTAAAGCGTAAAATATCAGAAGAAGTAACTCAATTTATTTCTGATGCGCGTACAAAACTCCGTAATGAATTGATATCATCTACGATCGATTCTTCATTTAGTGAAATACGCCTTAAAAGACTAGTAATAGTAGAACAAAATCTATACAATACACGTATAAAAGATCGAATTCTCAAAGAATGTGAGTCTTTATTTTTTAAAAAAGAACTCCCTGTCCATTCATAATGTACATATGCATATCATATCAATAACTAAATTCTAATGTGATATAATGCATCCATCTCGCGTTCGTTTTTTAATCGGATAAAATTTGAAGTCTAAAAAAAGGAATGGTCAGTCGTACCGCAATGCCTCCAACTCTTGTCGACAACGTATTAGAGACCCCGCTCGGCGTCTTCCTTGATAAGCACCGTGTGACGGAAAAGGGAGACGCATGTTCCTTTACGGGCATGGGGCTGATGAAGGGCAAATTCATGGTTAAGGATGATGAATATTCACAGTTCCTTGACCTTCTCCATGAATATCTATTTACACAACAACGTCGTCCTATCAATCTGGTAGAGCAGCGTCGATGCGATTCGATGACACCTATTCTCATTGATTTGGATTTCAAGTATCCCGCAGAACGTGCTATCCAGCGTCAATTCGAGATTGGACACATCCATTCCTTCGTCCAGGCCTACGTCGAAAATATTACCACCTTTTACAATCTCGAGGGCTCCAAACCCCTTCGTTTCTTCATTACGCTCCGTGCTGCGCCTTATGAAGATAAAAAATCACTTCATCGTTCCATCAAAGACGGTGTCCATATTCAATGCCCTGATCTGATTCTTAATTCTGAACACCAACAAGTACTACGTCACCGCTCCTTGGAGCTGTTGAATCTAACAAATACCTTTAAACAAACAGGATATATTAATGCGGAGAAAGACATCTTTGATGAAGCGATTGTAAAGAAGAATGGATGGTTCTTCTATGGCGAGTCGAAGCCCGACATTCCCGCTTATCAACTTGTATCTGTCTATGTCTATGACCCTGTATCAGACCGATTTTATGAAGAGAATAAGGATGATTACTCCTCTCGCCAGTTGTTGGAACTTCTGTCTATTCGTCATAATCTTCGCGTAGAACCCGTTCCGTTTCGCGAAAGCTCGCAAGAGGATTGGAAAGGCCGCCTCGATTACTGTACTGGAAAGCGTGGTTCGATTAACCCCTCTAGCCCTACGATGCGAGGCGAAGACAGCAAAGAAGAAATGCCGATGATTCAGCTCACTTCCAATAATGTGCATGAACAACTGGAAAAGGACAAACTCGACACTCTTACCAAACTGGTTCTGGAATGCCTTTCAGCTGCTCGCGCGGGACCCTATAAAGAATGGATGGAGGTCGGCTGGTGTCTTCATCACATTGACCCGTCCGATGAAACCTTTAACTTGTGGATGGAATTCAGCAAGAAATCGCCGAAATTTAATGAAAGTGAAGTGGGTAACAATCGCCGCGAATGGATTAAAATGGGGAAGTCCCATCATGAACATCCACTCACGGAACGCTCCCTTCATCAGTGGGCGAAGGATGACAATCCCAAGAAATATCACCAAATCATGAAAGCAAGCTTCGTCAATTTCGTCGAGCGTGAGATGGATGTGACTCATACCCACGTCGCGCGTCTCATGAAACTTATGTATAAGAATGATTATTGTGCATCCGTCGATTCCAAGAAAGTAGATTGGTATCACTTCACAGGCGTGTACTGGAAGAAACTTCCGCAAGGAATTGAACTTCGAAATAAGATGACAACCGAAGTCGCTCAGGTCATTTCCGATACGCGAACGAAAATCCGCAATCATCTTGTCGCGGCAGGAAGCGGCGATCGAGAATCGTCATGGGAAGAGACGCGTCTCAAGAAACTCGTAAAAATCGAGGAGTCTCTCTATCAATCTGGATTCAAGGATTCTGTCATGAAAGACTGTATCGGTATCTTCTATGAAGAGGACTTCTCGCAAAAGCTAAATGCTAATCAGTATCTGATTGGATTCAATAACGGCATCATTGACCTTCATGCGCCTTGTACTGACGCCGATGGAAAAGAAAGCAAGACAGTTAAGTTTCGAAAAGCAGAGCCGTCTGATTTCGTTACCTTTATGGCAGGACGGTATTCAACCAAGAACTGCGATCCGATTGACTACGTCGAATACGATCCGCTAGACAAAGAACAGAGAGAGATTCATGCAGAAATCGATGACTTCATGGAGAAAGTATTTCCGCGTCCCGAACTTCGTGATTACATGTGGCGCAAACTTGCCTCGTGCTTAGAGGGCGCCAATAAGGAACAGACCTATGAGACATGGATTGGTGTGGGTGGTAACGGCAAGTCCAAATTGGTTGACCTGATGTCCATGGCGCTCGGCGATTATGCATCGGGTCTTCAATCGACGGCGATGACCCGCAAACGACCAGAGTCGGGTGCGGCGAATCCTGATATCATGGCCATTCGCAACAAGCGATTCATTTATATGGCCGAACCAGATGATCGTGAGCCACTAAATACTTCGCGTATGAAGCAATTCACTGGTGAAGATGATGTGGAAGCCCGTGGTCTCTTTGAGGACCAGACAAAGTTCAAAATTACAGGAAAAATCTTTATGTTGTGTAATGCGTTCCCCGCTATTAATACGATGGATCGAGGTACATGGCGCCGTGTTCGTGCCGTGCCGTTCGAATCTAAATTCGTTGATCCTGGTGTGGATGAAGTAAAACCAAAGGAGAATATTTATCCCCAAGACAAAGAGCTCGATAGCAAGATGCGCTCATGGCGAACACTGTTCATGTCTCGCCTGGTGCATATCTATAAGACTGAATATTTGCACCATGGTCTTGGAAAGGTCCCAGCGATTATTATGCAAGAGTCGTGCAAGTATCAGGAGTCGTTTGATTCTGTGGCGAAGTTCATGAATGCACGTATCCGTGAAATCAAGAAAGGCGGATATGAAGCTAAAATCAAAGACATCTTCCGTGTGTATAAAAATTGGTATGAATCTGTTGGTGGCGGAATGGGTCGTAAGCTTAATCAGACGGACCTCTACAAACGGCTTTGTGATAAGTGCGGTGAGCCATCCGATAAGGCTACCTTTAAACAAATGCGACTGTTCGACGAAGATGCCGATATCGAAGAATACGAGAGGTCGCTTCTGGAAGGCGAAGGTGCTTAGGCAATATAATATAGTATCATCCCCGAAATAAATGTAAGAAGGACACTGTACAATAGACCACGAAGAAGGGCCGTCGCCAACGTTTCAGTAGAATACACGACATAAATATGAAGAGCAACAATAATCATAAATAAATACGAAATGCATAAAATAACAATTGTATAATCTTCAATAAAATGAAGGCTCTTATTTGGTAATGTTTCAGGTAATTGATCTCTTACATCTGTAAAATCACGATTTGTTCGATTGATAATAGATTCCTGTTCTTTGATTTCATTCTGTATTTTCTCTTTTTTCTCTGACAATTCCTTGTTTCGACTAGCAACTTCTGTTGTCATGGAACCCGTTATGGGATCATACATCGAATTACCAATGGCAATCAAATCCGTAATTGTTGCCTGTAATCGGGTAATGTCTAGATCGGTTGTCATTATTCTATTGTGAGCATCATGTTTTTTATGATTCATTCAAAACATGATGAATATGCGAAAGGAAATTAAGACGCCGCATTTGGTGCAGCTGCTGCAGCTGCTGTATTTTGTCTAGCAATATCACGTGCTTGATTCGTCACATATACCGACGCATCTGCGACACTTAATGCGCCATCTGCAAGCATAGAACGACCACGTTGTTGTAACGAATCGATACCTGTAGATATACCATCCACGACATCCGGACAAATAGGATTCGGAAGTTGTCCATATTTTCCTTCAAAGATCTGTTTGTTCCAATATCGTTTATTTCGTAACATACTTGTGTAGTGAGAACGATTGACCACAATGGCAGCAAACACAACAATCAAGCACACTCCCATTCCCACCCATAATGAGGTACTGATCATTTCCATTCGTAATAAACCCGTAAGAAGTAACAGACCCGAAAGCATAACGAACAGCGAAGAATAAACAAACAACGTATCTTTCTTATTATTTACTGTCCATTCGTTCATTTCTGTCTTGCGGCTCGCTAAACTGTTATCATCGATAATTGCATCTGCGCTGTTTTTCTGATTATCATAGATTTGATCTTGCACACCAGCTAACTGCTTCGTTCGTTTGCCATACATTAACACTGATTCCTGAACATGTCCTGCACGATCCAAGTCTCCGTAGAGTTTGGAAAATGTGTCCTCTTTTTGTTTTATAATGTCATTGAATACTTTGGATTGTTGTGATTGAATAAACGATGTCACTTGACCTGCATTCTTTAGAGCAGAGATCGCCGTGGCCAATTCAACGTCTTGGTATAAATTCGCAGACGCGATCACTTGATCGATTGGCGTCGACATTCCTAGTATAAAAATACATTTTCCTTATGATTTGCGTCCCGCTTTTATGAATTGCGTTTCGCTTTTATGAATTGCGTCCCGCTTTTATGAATCACCAGCCGCTTTATATACATAGACAAGCAGGCCCACAGTAACAACATTTAAGAAGCAATACATTTTCAGAAGATTATTCGTATGCCGCGCTTTCTCTTCCGTATATTTCACCATATCTTTCTTGATCTTCATGCCCGCCTCGTTGGATATAATAATTCGATTCTGTTCATCTAATTTCTTCTGTTTCTCTTGAATTTGATTATTATATTGCGTAATTTCACGATCTACTGCTGATGATGTTGTCATCATCACTATCACTGTCGCATTCATAATCTGCGTTAGATCATTCAAGCGTTGGTTAAACCCCTGTGTTGCGGTAAGATAGGTTTGGACAGTGGCCTGGATTGCTACTGTACTGGTCGGATATCCACTTGCAATCGCTGTAAATAATTTCTCCAATGTATATCTATAACGGGATTCGTAATAACAATATTCCGCTTTTACATTTGTAATAAATGTTTGCTGATTAGCAATATACTGTTCTGGATTGGTCGACGATGGCGTCGGAATCACACCTGACCCCTGATGAGCTGCCACAATACTTGATACAACAGTATCTTTGAGCATTCCTGTTGATTCTCGATCTGAACGCCCATTGGCCGTACTAGGTAATAGACCCGCGCTTGCAGAGTAGGGTGCATTTAATTCCGATTGGGTAAAACTAGTTTGGCTGGCACAGAGTGAAGATTGCGACATTCTACTACTTCTATGATTTAATTACTAGTCAGTCATTTCATGCACCTATCACTCCACCCACTTTTAACGATACGACAAGGATGATGACGATGATGCACACCAGTAGAGAAATAAGAACTGTTTTATTAAAAAGAATATCCGATAATGCCATTTCTATACCCATCACAGTAGACATATCGGGTGCAATGGAAGGAAGCATTATTTTATAAAGGACTAGACCAATTCCAATAAAAAACACGGAAATGACCCATAAATAAGGAATCATCCCCTTTCGAACCGGTCGATCTAATAAAAAGAGCTGATGACTTGACATTTTTACTTCTCGAGACCGGAGTAATTCGTCTCGTGCCAATGCAGTATCGACTTCCACTTGAAGCTCTTTTTTGCGCTTTTCCAATTTTTTAATATGCGCCTGTAAGGTCCCCGTCTGTGTTAGACCGGTCGATAGATCGCTATCGTGTCCGTTACACTCTAGTGTTTTTGCAATATCATCATGAAGCTTCACATATTTATCCTTAATAGATGATAATTCGTCACGTGTAGCACTTGATGCAGTTGTAGCACTCGTATTCAACGTATTAAAACGACTGGTAAAATCTGTAAGTTGGGACTGCCATGATGCGTCACATGACCCGGTAAATCCCTCCTCTGATGGTTTTAAAGGTGTTCCTGTGAGTTCGTGCATGGATGCTCCTATTGGTAGCGAAGCAAATGGAAGACACTGCGGTCATACGCGCAATACAATTCGTATGTAACAAAAATAAATACAAATTGTATATAATATGGAGAACTGTTCATTATAACTAATAGCGTTTTACGGGGCGCATACACGATAGATAATGGTTTGACCAGCGGATGCGCTCGGGCGTGTAATCTTTACAATGTCACCTGGTACTGCGCCAATGCAACGGGCAATTGGATCCACATGAAATTTAATCTCAGGAAATTTTGATTTAGCCGTAATGTACATCGACGCCATAAGTTCCTTATGTTGCGCCTCTGGAACAATCTCATGCTTTGGTACAAGAACATGTTTCAATGGATTGACAACCAGTGTATCAATACAGAAGAAGGACACGCGCAATTTGCGACGAATCTTCTCTCCTCGTTCCGATTGCGGCTCTTTTAGTTTTGTGTATTGCTTCAGAGCGATAATGTGATGCGCATCCATGATAGGACCATACATCATCACCACCACTTCTGTATTCTCTGAATCATCATCGGATACATCATTGAAGAACGTTTCCAACTTGGGGCGACTGACATTTGCATATCGAACGTCGCATTTTTTGCTAGCATCCTCTTTCTTTGATACAATGAAATTGAGAGCAGCGAGAGTAGTAGCCGCTGCAGCGGCTGTCGCTTCCGCCGGGGAAAACTTACGATAGATATCCACTTGATATCCACGTTCTTCCAGAATATCAAGGAGAGTCATTCGACTTCGATAGATGTTATCAATGAAGACGAAGCTATCGTTCATTTTACTAATAGTGATCTCGGGTTTAATCTTTTCTTTTTGCACGGCAACTGGCTCTGCTACTACTTGTTCTGGTACTGCAATTGGAGCTGCTACTACTTGTAGTGGTTGCTGCTCCACGACCGGTTCAGGTACAACCACTTCATTTACAATGGGTGCAGCAGGTGCTGGCCCCTTCTGTTTTGGAATTCGAGGACCCTTTTTTGGTTTAACGTCAGATGACATGGCTGCCGATTCAGCTGCAGTTGTATGTGTCAAATTTATTTCAGTCTGCTCCGCTC
>Ga0247722_10001240_pt1 | contig 14320 bp, 11 predicted proteins | sample MSEWelMarce3H_FC_FD_189094 | JGI IMG/M metagenome (GOLD analysis project Ga0247722, IMG submission 189094) | Subsurface sediment microbial communities from gas well in West Virginia, United States - MSEEL Well Study Marcellus 3H_FC | ecosystem: Environmental > Terrestrial > Deep subsurface >... | reverse complement strand
AAACTCACTCATTTACCTCACATTTTTCCAAAGGATATCAAAAAGTCTATCCATTACGATGTAAAGGTTAGACCCTTTTCTTATTTGAAAGGAATGTTGTATATGAACTCTGTATTAGAAAAACAGGAAAGTAAATTATTTCAACCCTTACCATTAAGAAGCAATATCATTCCAAAACATATTATTTTGGATACTGCTTGTTTGGTTAGTTTGTTTTGCCCTGAAAAAGATAAAAATGGGAATAAAACAAAAAAAGGTGAATTATTGAAGAATATCAAAGAAAACCAACATAATATTTGGAATGAGTTTTTGAACTTGAACCATAAAACATTCAAGAATAAACATTACCAATTTCATCACCAAATTCAAACAGATGGTATTTCTTGTTGTTTGCTTTTCATTCGTAAAGACTTGAAAGATAAAAAATGGGGTTCAAAAGTTCCTACTTTACCAGAACAAGATTTCTATAATATTGAAGATTTATCAAAGGAACAAATGGTTGAATTGAAATCAAGAAATATTGTTGGTTGTGATCCAGGTAAGCGTTCGTTAGTTTATATGATGGATAGCCATGGTAAGAAACTACAATATACAGCACCGCAGAGGAAAATAGAAAGTAAGGCAAAGTGTAATCATCGAATTTTGTTAGAAGAAAAGAAGAAAAACAAAATAAATGAGTATGAAACTGAACTATCCAGCGAAAATAGTAAATCTGTAAATTATGAAAAGTTTAAATCTTACTTGGTAGAAAAGGATAAACTCAACAAGAAAGTTATTGATTTTTATCAAAGAGAAACATGGAGGAAAATGAAGTTTCGTCAATATAGTTATGGAAAGAAAAGCATGGATACATTCCTCAATAAAATCAAAGAAACTTTTGGTGAAAATATTCTTATTGGTTATGGAAATTGGTCAAGAAGCACCCAAATGAAGCATTTTATGCCTACCATGAATAAAGGATTAAGAAAACAAATTCATAAGAAATACGATACAATAACAATAAATGAATGTAATACAAGCAAGAAATGTTGTGAATGTTATAACAATTTGGAATATTACAAACACAAAAATGGAGAAAAACAGTTCCGTCTTTTAACATGTTCAAACTGCGTGAGACCTCAAGTCAAACAAACCGTATTTAGAACACGAGATGCGAACTCTTCCATAAACATAATGAACTTAACAAAGTGGTGGATAGAAAAACAAGAACGCCCATTATGTTTTCAAATTTCGTCTTTCACCTGTTCTGATACTAAAGAAGAACAGGAAAAAGTAAGACCATCGTAGGTGAAATTCCTACTATTGATTTTACATTTTTTCTTATTTTTTTGCCCTGTAAATTGGGCGTTTTAAATGAGAAAAGGTGTAAATTAAATCATACAAAATATGCTAATATAAATTATTATGTTATTTACTATTTTTTTGACTTGTAAATGACTTTCAAAGTGTCTAAATTCACAACATGTGTCCAATGTAATGGGTTATTTTTTTTGTATTTGTTTTTTTTACCTGTGGTGACTGATTCGGTCGCAATCTGTTTTGCCTCTTCAAGTGTCTTGCTGTATCCATATGTATCATACCCTCCTTCACTTTCATAATCATATCCCGCCAAAATAACGTATCCGTTTGTATTGTCGGATTTGCTGACGGCTTCCGATGGGGTGCCCGACGACAGGGCTTTGAGTTGGTTTGGTTTGTCGTGTTCAAGTCGCCAGTTGTTATAGATGTTGTAATCGCAATCGATTGCTATTGGGCCGAGTGTGGATAAATCGAGGGCTGAGCTATTCTCATTTTTATGCATTTGGTCATTCTCAATTTGTTCTTGCTTGTATGTGTTGTCCAAATCGTTGGGCAAAACAAAACTGTGGTTTTCGGCGTTAGACATTGTGTTGGTATAAATGTTTGGGTTTTAAATTTTATGCTTTTGACTTTTGTAAAAAATGGTTTTCAATTTTATAAAGGAGTCGAATTTAAAGGTAGCAGACTTTCTTTTCCAAAATCGGCGTCTCGCTTATATTTGAAATCCCTCAGCAACACATGTAATTTGGGCGTTCTTACTATGTATCTTCCATCTTCACGTTTTCTCACAATCAATCGCCATCTTGGCCGTTTTATGTTTGGTAAATTTACCAGGATTGTTTTTCCAATGAATTTGTCCATTCTATAATAATTTGTGATATTTTTATGCGTTTCAACCTCTATGATTCGTATATACATTATTACATAGATGTGTGGAATTTGCGGATATATTGGATACGAGACCTCATTTATTTACGGTTATCTGGGCATTTTGAAACTTTTGAACCGCGGCTATGACTCCGTCGGCATAACCACTATTAATAAAAATAAGCAATTTATGACTCATAAATTCGCCAGCGATGACGTTGAGTTGGCCGACGCAAAAATCCTCAGACACCAGGCCGCACACGACGGCACTATATCGATTCTTCACTCCCGTTGGCGCACTATTGGTGCTAAAAGCGACGTCAACAGTCATCCTCACCACGATATGCACAATAAGTTTTCGCTCGTTCATAATGGGATTATTGAGAACTACGCCGAGCTGCGTGCGATGCTTGTGAAAAACGGCTTTGTATTCGTGTCGGAAACAGATACCGAGGTCGTGGTGAATTTGATTTCGTTTTTTTACAAGGCGACAGCCGACACGAATGTCTCAGCCGACACGAATGTCTTACCCATCGATGCTATCAAAACAGCTCTGTCTCATATAGAGGGCACTTATGCTTTGGCGATTTTGTGTGTGGACACACCAGAAACGATGTATTGTGTCCGCCACGGTAGTCCTCTTTTGGTTGGATTCTCGGCGGACAACCGATTTATGATGGTTTCTTCTGAATGCTACGGATTCGACCACAAAATTACCAAATACGTGTCTTTAGCAAGCAACGACATCGTGTCTCTTTGTAAAGAGGATGGTGTGGTTGTTATGAAATCGTTCGGCAATACCGTCTATGAGAAGCGGCGATTCGAAGGCATCGCCGAGGCGACCACACCCACACCATATCCCCATTGGACTTTGAAGGAAATTAATGACCAAGCTGTTGCTTGCGTGGCGGCAACCGGAAATGGAGGGCGCATTATGAGCGATAGCGAAGTCAAGTTGGGTGGCCTTGATATGAAACGCGCGGAGTTGATGGCCGTTGAAAACATCGTATTTCTGGGTTGTGGGACATCGTATCACGCAGGGCTTTTGACGCTTGGGCTATTCAAACAGTTGGGTATATTCAATTCTGTTCAAATATTTGACGGTGCCGAATTTGTTGAATCCGATATGCCGCATCACGGTAAAACGTGCTATGTTTTTTTGTCGCAATCGGGAGAAACCAAAGACCTGCATCGGTGCTTAGAAATGATTGGTACATCAGCTATCAAAATCGGTGTTATAAATGTGGTTGATTCGCTCATCGCGCGTGAGGTGGATTGTGGTGTGTATTTGAATTGCGGACGTGAAAATGCCGTTGCGAGCACCAAGGCTTTCACCTCGCAGGTGGTGGTTCTAACAATGATTGCGACATGGTTTAAACAAAGCGACCACAAGCAATCACCGCAGGTGCACCCAAGTGATCCGCATATTCCCAAGATTCGCCGACTACACAATGATATTATCAAGACCATAGAGGACGCAACCGAATCTTGTAAATTGGTCGCGAAAGCACTAGTATCATCATCTAGCATATTTATTTTGGGGAAAGAGAATTATGTCTCAGTTGCGAAGGAGGGGTCTCTTAAAATGAAAGAAATCGGATACATCCACGCAGAGGGCTATAGCAGTGCTGCATTAAAACACGGCCCATACGCATTATTGACGCCAGGATTTCCGGTGATTTTACTAAGTCCAAACGACGAGTCGTTCGTAAGAAACCAAGGTGTATTTGACGAACTCAAGTCGCGCGGCGCGCTTGTTATTGGGGTTTCGGATTGCGAACTATCGGACACGTATGATTACAGGATTCGAGTACCGACCGGCGGATACACGGAACTGTTAACAAATGTGGTTTTACAATTGATTGCCTACTATTTGTCTGTGGAAAAAGGAATCAATCCCGATTATCCGCGAAACATTGCGAAAGTGTTGAGCACGGATTAGAGGAACCATATTTTAATATTAAATAATGTATATTATGAACGAAATACAAAAACGATTTTTATTGTTCTTATTTGGATGTATTGGAACTAGAACTGCACTTGTTTTTATTGCGAAAAATGCAGGAGAAAAATATTTACCAATATTGGGGTATTTAGCTATACTTCCAGCCATCGGATTTATGTATTTTTATTTAACCGGAACAAGAAAAACCGGCGCCGAAGTTTTTGGAAATAAAATATGGTGGGATCAATTAAGACCCATTCATTCAATAATGTATTTTTTATTTGCTTATAATGCTATAAATGGAGTTGAAACCGCATGGATGTTCTTACTTGCCGATGTTATATTTGGATTGGCTGCGTTTTTAGTTTTTCATTATATGCAAGGTGATTTTTCAAAATTGGCTCTATAAACGTTTATTTCTATTTTACTAAGGTTTTGATAAGTTATATTATATTTTTGTATAATATAAATTTTATAATAATTTAAATAACAGATGAAATATACGACCCCTTATACGTCTCTACACCGGTGTGGTCCAAATTTATAGTAACGTCAATATATACTCCACCCCCCATTTTTGACCATCGGTGGCAGAACATCCAGTCTTCCGAAAAATAATGCCCCTCCTCTACACCGCAATCAAATAATGCATATGCAAAATCATTTTCTTTGCCGTATAAATATCCTACATCATCGACGTATTTGGTGTTAGGAAAACCACGCGACATGGTCTCAATGACTTCGCGTTTAATCATCATAAACCCGGTCGCCAAATGTTTTACTTTCGCCAAATTATTGGTAACATTCAAAACACTAGATTCATAATTTACGTTATATTTAACCATATTAGTTTTCAAAAAATCAGTATTATTCAACATATCTTTAATTTGCGAATTCTCTTTCTTTTTTTTAAGTGTATTTACGAATTCTGGTTCCAATAGATTGTCCCATTTATATTGTTTTATGGGGTAAATTCCACCAACAACACCTTTGTCAGCCAAAAGCAATTTCAAAATATCACTTGGGTCCCAAGTAATATCAGCGTCGATAAAAAGCATGTGAGTTGTTTTGGGGTCAGCCATCGCCTTTGCAATCAAATTGTTGCGTGCACGTGAAACCAAACTGTCGTTCTTACAGAAATGCACTTTCATTTGAAGACCAATGTCTTTACACATCGCAAATGTTTGAATCAGTGATTCCATATATGAGACATACACTGTGCTATTGTAGCAAGGAGTTAAAATCGTTAAACTTGGTTTTTTTTCATCAATAAAACGCTTAATTCTGACTATAATGTCGTTTTCTTGGGTGGTGGATTCTATTTTTTGAAGATTAAGCTTGTTTTGAATTTCTTGATGAATATTATCTGGAATTTTGAATGTAGGTACAACCAAATTATTTGTGGGTGTCGACACGTTTTGAATCGGTTTGAAACTAATCTCACTTTCATTATCTTCAAAAATCTGATATCGAATCCCTTGATCTTGCGCCATATTATATTATTTATAATATGGTGTATGCTTTAACTCAATTCAAATATTTATTATATTTTATAGGCGCGTTTGAATTCATCCGGCGTCATAATCGGAACATTTTTCTCGGTTGCCGTTTTGGTTTTTGACGAAACATCATCTTTTGATTTCACAATCAAGGCCAATGTATCTGCTTTTACATTATCTCCAAGTTTGGCGCCCTTTGCATCTAAGAAATCAATAATTTCTTTGTCTCTGATTTTCGTCATAACGATGGTCTTTCCGTATAGAGGATGGGATGTGTCTGCTACAACTGCGGCTATCGGCGCTGCCTTTACTGTGGTCGTCTTAATGCCGCACGAATCTAAGAATTTAAGAAATGGCGCAATACTATCAACCACTTCCTCGGCATTCTTGTGAATACCCTTTGTTCCCAATTGGCGTATTTTCTCTGCTTTGGAATCGTCCGATGTTAAAAAATCCGGAAACGCCTCGATTACCGGGCCCAATTTGCGTTCGCCCATTCCGTGTCCAAACATATTTGACCCCACCATCAATTGGACAAGCGTGGCCTTTGAAATGCGGTCGCGAATACCATCATACAATTTATCCACGGTCTTCTGTTGAAACCCCTCCACCTTTGCGAAATCTGCCTTTTCCATTTTCACGATTTTGGGGATAGTGTCGTATCCCGCCGCGATAATACGTCTGACGTTTCCGCTCGACAACCCGTCTACGCCGATCTCAGTGAAGAATCCTGTGATGTTTTTCTCACGCACCGTGGGGTCGTCTTCTTTGTTTTTCAAGAGGAGATCCACATGCGTCTCCGTCCAATCATAAGGGACGTCGGGCATCTTTCCCGCCTCGGCCGGAACAACCACCGATTTAATATAGGGAATCACGTCGCCCGACCGGATCATGGTGATTATTGCTCCTACGCCGATTTTATTGTCCTCTATGAATTTGCCGTTGAATCCGGTCGCATACTCGATGGTGACGCCGCCGATATGGATCGGCTCTATACGCACGCGCGGCTTCAAGTATCCGTCTTTGCTTGCCGTCCATATAACATCCACGACTTTTGCCTCGGCGACCTGATCAGAAAGTACCATCTTGAATGCGAATGCATGGCGTGGATTGCCCGACCCGCGTGGGTGTATGCTGTCGTCGCATACAATCACCCCGTCGATCTCGTATTCATAATTGCCGCGCCAGTCCACCAGTGTTTCAGATAGCAGGGCATTTGAAAGCGACGGCGCGACGCGATTCTGGACGACCTCGTGACCAAGGTCCTTAAGCAAACGCATTTGGGCGCTTGCTTTAAGCACGGGACGAATCACCTCGTAGGCGACAAAATGGAGATCCGCGGTTTTTTCGTCGACGGATTTTGAGTTCACAATTCCTGAAACCAGATTTCGAGGGTTTGCGAACTTGTCTCTATATTTGGTGTTGAAAACATCTTTTAAAATAATGAATTCTCCGCGAACGACGTGTCCTTTGTGGTTTGGTAGCTTGAGTGGTTTTATAAGATGCGATACGTCTTGTCCCACTTTGCCGTCACCACGTGTATATAATTTGGGAGTGTCACCCTCGGTTGAATACATACCACTGACGCCGTCGAGCTTGCATGATAGGACATAGGGACCATTGTATTGTTTGACCCAGTCAGTTAATGCGTTGGTGTCGGGTTTGATTTTATCCATAGAGGCCATTTCGTAGGGGAGATCAACTTTATTTTTTGTGACCGGTGCTCCTACCTGAGTGATTGCGACATTTGCAGGATATTTTGTTTCAATGTATTCTTTTAAAATATCATATTGGTTGTCGGATAATAGAGGTTTGCTCAAAGTGTAGTATTTTCGATTTGTCTCTAAGATCATCTCGGACAATTGAGGTTCGGTGAGGGTTTCTAAGAAGGAAACGCCGTGAGTAGCGAACTCTTGTATCATTGTTTTTGTTTGGGTTGGTTTCATATTCTTTCGGGTTTTGGTGGTCTTTGGAATAGTATTCTTTTTAGTTTTAACTTCTTTTAATGGTTTTATTTTGGGTGAGCTTAGAGGCGAAAGCTTAGCGACTGGTGAAGCAACCATTTCAAGTGATGCGGCCTTTTCAAGCGTAGCGGTCGATGAAATCTTAGCAGCTGACTTGTCGGCAATCGTTAGCGGAACCACTTCGTTACTCTTAGGCGAAGCACCAATAGACGAAGCAGCCTTTTTATCGACCATCATTAGTTTCTGATTACATTCTTCCAATTTTTTCTTCAAAATGTCTATTTCCAATATTCCACTTTTAGAATCGACCTTCAAGATTCCACTTTTAGAATTTCCACTTTTGGAGTCAGCCTCTAAGATTTGACTTTTTAAAACTGTTTTTTCTGATTGTATTTTTGGAATGACCATCCTTCCATCTACTCTTTCACCAGGTGTTTTATATTGTAGTTGTAAAAAATCAAAAATATCTTTTTCCTCAACAAATTTACCATGCACCTTTTCTCCACTACTCTTAACCGTTAGTTCATGCTCATTCAAAGAATAACCGTGTTTCAAAGCGTGTCCGCGCATAACCGTGTTAAACCCTTTGCTACCTGTAAAATACAAAACGGCAAACGGGTATTCTTGAGGCGTTGTGTAGAGGAAATCCACACGACGGGCATATTTAGCTGTAGAAATTCGTGCAATTACCAAACACTTGGAATCACCTCGTGAGAGAACCTCTAAGATGATACGTTTTGAAATGAGAGTATCTATGAATTTTTTGAAATCGGATTTGTTTTCAGATGTGATAATCACATCAATGTCTCCTGAATCGACCGCCCCGCGACGATAACTCCCCACAATCTCATATTTTGCAGTCGACGGAACATCCGCCTTGAAAATCTCATTGTATGTGTCGATTTCAGAGCGCGGTATACGTTCCAAAATATCCTCGTAGTATTTGAGACCGGCTTTCTGGACTTTGTTAAGTAGCTCATCTTGGCGTTTTCTCAACTCGGAAATCGAGGTGACCCCATTTTCGACCAATTCTTTTGCTTTTTTTGGCCCAACGCCATAAACGTCGCTAAGTATATTTGCTGGATTCAACCGTTCTGCCTCTATGATGTCGAGTGTGCCTTTATCTAAATACTCACGTATATGAGTTAAACTAGAGGCGCCGATACCAGACACGCCTTTCAAATCATCAATCTTGTAAATATCTCTGTCTAAACTTAGGATTGCCTCGTGTGCCTTCTTGTATGCGAGGGATTTGATACGGTCGCCTTTTTTGGCCATTATATTGGACAGCGTTTCCATAAGTGCTGCAAGTTTTTCATTCAGTCGTTCCATCTTTTATACATTATTGAAGATTTAAACATAGAAACATTATATGTATAAGCATATACTATGATCTTTATTAGGGCACGTAGACTCTTTGTTTCGGGTCTTAACAGGCGATTCTTATCGTGTGATCAAAAACCTGAGTTGGCGGAAATCAATCGTAATCTCTTAACCATAAACAACAATATTGCAGTAGTAAACTACAACACTCGAATTTGTTTCTATTTTTCTCTAATCAATATTTGTGTCTCCGTGTTTTGTTGATAAATAACAAAGATTTTTTGTTATTTATTTTATTTATCGGTATTCCATTTATCGGTATTCTAAAATTTGCGTCGTGAGGAAATCGAATCCTCAGCTGATCCTTGGAAGGGATCCATGTTACCACTACACCAACGACGCACTAAGCTTGCTTCGAGGATTGAACTCGAGACCTTTACATTACAAGTGTAATGCTCTACCACTAAGCTAAACAAGCAATAAGGGGAACTACGTTCCCCTTGGACCCCTCCTTTTTATTTTTTTTATAATTTTTTTATCCCTCACAAAGGAGGGATCATAAGGCGTAAGCTTCGCTGAATACCTTGGTTCCCTTAATTTAGGCAACAGGGGCCTTAACAAAGTGAACCTTCAAGTACTTCTGGAGGTTGAAGAAGGTAAGGGGCTCACCACCGGCCTGGATGTTCAAGAGCTTGGACAACTTAGCATCAGGGTTGATCTGTCTGCCGCAATCCTTATCCTTGAGTCCGTGCTCATTGATGTACTTGGTGATCTCCTTGCTGACCTCGACACGGGACAACATAACACCAGCCTCCTTGCCGAGGAACTTACTAAGCTCCTCAGTGATAACAGAGGGCTTAGCAAAGCCGGAGGGCTTTCTGTCGGGGTTGGGGGCAGCCTTGACCTTCTTGGCCTTGCCGGACTTCTGCTTGACCTCCTTGGCGACCTGCTTCTCAAGAGCCTTGTAGTCGGTCTTCATGGTAGCAAGAAGAGTGGCGATCTGGGCAATCTTGGAGCCGAAGTCGTTGAGCTTGGAAGAGAGACCATCGGCATCAACAGGGGCAGCGGCAACGACGGGAGCGGGAGCGGGGGTAGAAACAGGGGCAACCTCAACAACAGGGGCAGTAGCAGAAGCAGCCTTGGTCTTCTTGGGCTTCTTCTCCTCGGTCACAGAAACAGTGACGGCAACAGGAGCAGGAGCGGGGGTAGAAACGGGGGCAGCAGTAGAAGTAGATTTTGTTTGACGAACCATCTTATTATATACACTGTATAGCACTTCGTTTTTAAGTAGTTTAGAGCATTTATTCATTTATTTCGTTTTTGGTCTGGTTTTGGAGCGAAAAATACACAAATCATACAAAATACAACAAGCGAAAAACTCCAAAAATACAAAAATAAAACCCAAATGTTTCCAAAAATGTTTCCAAAAATGTTTCCAAAAATAAAACCCCAAAATAAAACCCCCAAAATAAAAAGGAAGGGTCCAAGGGAAACGTAGTTTCCTTTAAAGGAGGGTTCAAAAGGCGTAAGCTTCGCTGAATAACGTAGTTCCCTTTATTAAACTCGCGCGACAACAAAATTATAATTATCATACAACCACGGCATCTGCTGTCTCGCCGCATACGACACTGTAGTAAGTCCCGTCAGAAAAAACATCACGCCCATTATCTTATATTCATTGTTGATTCCGTTGTATATAAGGGATTCGCCGACTTTCAGTGCAATCAACCGATTTTCATCCAATGTGCGGTCGAGCGACATTCGGGTAACTCCTGTATTTTGAACAGAAAATGGTGATACATTTGGGCTTATATCGCGTCTCACGTCGCTCGTCGTTGTTGCCCATAATGCGTTGATTCGCATTACCAGCGTACAGACTTGCGTGTTTGATAATTGTAAAAACCATTCTTTTTGAGTATAATGTCCCAATGTGTCGATTGCGATAAACAATTCGGTGATGCGTCTATCAATAGTTGGGGGTTCTTGTACTGCAACGATTTGTCTAACGCTTTGTATAACGCTTTGCCTTGCGCTTTGTCTAGGTCCTTGCGTTTGTACGTGTATTTTGTCTCCTATATACACGTCTTTCAACTCCGTTATAATTTCGTTGTCTGGAAACAAAATCATCGTTAATCGAATAATTTTCGCCAATTTCGATCCACATGTTGGCTTCATATTTTCTCGCGTATATGGGTTTTCAAATTTCCCACTTTTTGAAATCATGGTGCAGAGAGACATTATGTTAAACGTATAATTTGTTTGCGATTTGTCCTCCGTGTAATGAATGTAATAATAAAATGGTATTTCATCGATTGGTTCCATGGTGTAAAAATCGGCTTCATTCACGCAAGGTTTCTTGTTTCCCTTTTTCAACTTGATCCATAGTCTCGCCATGTATCCGCGGAAAGCGCGCTGGATATCAATTACACGCTCTGCTTGGATTTTATGATTTTCTAGACGTTCGACTAATTTGGATTTGTTTCCAGATATCTTGAGCCCGAGTCCTTTTAGAATGGGTTTTAATTCGTGTAGTTTCATTTTATTGTATTCTTTTGGTATTTCAGTTGTCTCTTCTATTCTCGCCATCTTAGATAACATCTTTTATATATACCGTGAAATATCTCTATAATCTTTCTATATATTTTGTTTTGTTGAAAGACTGTGAACAGTGTGCCATAAAATTGAACGCTCTGCGTTTTCAATTGTATTTTTCATAAATATATAAAGCCATACCCCTTATTAGATTATCCGAACTAAAAATGTCTTCTGCTACCGCCTCAAAGTCTTTACCCGTTGTCCTCGATGTTAACGCCTGGACTCCTACTGCGTTCAAGTTTATGCCCCCTAAAGTCAACGACAAGGGCGGCAAGTCAATCAACGTAGTCAGCACTCAAACCAACCGTTCTCTCCACGTCAGCACCCCCTTGCTCACCACCTGGGGTATCAGTGATTTCGTCGACCCCCAAACCGGCGAGTCCGACGGCAAGTTTCAAATCTCGCTCACTTTCCCCAACGAGAGTTATTCAACCAAGAACACCGAGATGTTCTTAGACAAGATGAGACAGTTAGAGAACGCCATCATTGAGGCCGCCGCCAAGAACAGTGAGTTGTGGTGGGGTGAGTCGCTCGATATTGGAATTTTGAAGCACACCTTCTTCCCTACTCTCAAGTATCCCAAGGTGAAGGGAACCAAGAAGCCTGATTTGACCAAGATGCCCAATATTAATGCAAAGGTGCCCTTCTATGAGAAGGAAAACAGATGGAATGTTGAGATTTATGATACTACCGGAAACTTGTTGTTTCCTTGCGAGAATGAGGAGCTTACTCCTAGTCATTTTGTGCCTCGCCTTAGTGGCGCTGCGTGCGTTTTACAATGCGGCGGCATTTGGATTGGCGGCAAGGGCTGGGGTGTTACCTGGAAGCTCGTTCAGGCTGTCGTCAAGCCTAAGGAGGTTATGAGTGTCTTTGGAAAGTGTCATATTAAGCTTTCCGATGAGGAGTTGACCGCGATTGAGAAGAATGATGATGCTGCTGATGATGAGCCTTCGACTGCTACTGCGACTACTGCTGCTATTTCAACACAGGTTGAGGACAGTGATAGTGAGGAAGAGGATGAGGTGCCTGCTCCTAAGGTAGTCGAGTCAAAGCCTGTTGCTGTTGCTACGCCTAAGGCACCTGAACCTGTTGTTACGCCCGTTGCTGCTCCTACTGTTGTAAAGAAGGTTGTAAAGAAGGTTACTCCTGGGGCTAAGTAAACGACCTATCAAAGTAAAACGACCTATCAAAGTAAACGACCAAAGTAAAACGACCTAACAAAGTAAAAATATATTGTGTGAATTATATAAATTGTGTATTATTTTATGAATTTTATGAATTTTATATACCTTAATTAAGTCAAAAAAAGTATTTTTTACAAAGCATATAAACGCATCTTCACATATGCATTTATACAAAGATGAATCATATTAATTTAAATCAACTCGTCGAAAAATACGCACACGCATTTGTACTTCCCGCATATTTTAGCGGAACCGTCGGTTGTTTGCTTGCAGCCGGATACCAACTGAGCGAACCAAAACCAAATTTATTATTAACTGCGTATAGTTTTTTAGTGGGTGGCGTGTATGGTGTATTTGTCGGTGCGTTTTGGCCAATTACAATCACAGGAATGATGTTTAAAGACATCAACGATGGGTTCAGAAATAAACAAATATTATAATATAATATATACACTCTATGTATTGGTCTCGTAAAAAAAGATCAAGAAATAAGAAGCAAAGCGGGGCCAATAAGCAAAGCGGGGCCAAAAAGCAAATTAAGACCAAAAAACATAGTGAGGCCAAAAAACATAGTGAGGCCAATAAGCGTAAAAATATAAAAAAAAGGGGTGGTGGATCATCAGATAAAGGTGTCGGCGATGTAAATTGCAATATAGCCAACGAAAAAAACAAGCACGTTGAAGGTACATGTTTGCCTAGTGACGCTATACGCGTGTTAAAAGACGAATACAATAAAGACCATCCCGATTCACCTTTGATCGAAACTGATCCCAAAAAAATATTGCGAACCATAATGGAAAGTGTCGATTGCGTCAAAAAAGACGAACGGTGTGCACTTACTGTGATCGACGACGTTATGCTCAGAAAAAAATACCTGAAAATGCTTTACGCCCCCAATCACCCGGCGTCGTGGCTCAAAAACCCCGACGAATGGCTCACAAACGAAGACATCGACGAGATTTTAGACGACCTTGAGGCCAAATACCCGGATTTCAAGGCGATGCGAACAACACCCATCGATTTTGATACGCGTGTATGGGGGCAGTGTGTTGAGAAAGAGTTGTGCGATTTTTCATTGGAATCCGATTATAAAAATGGGAAGCGACGTTTTGCCGCCGTATTTAATTTAGATAAACATGACCAGCCTGGATCACATTGGGTTTCGTTGTTTGTCTCAGTTCCTGATAAGGCGATTGTGTTCTTTGATAGCGCACTGGGCGGCGTTCCGCCGGAGATTAGTGCCCTTGTAAAACGCATACAAGAACAAGCGAAGGCGATGAATAAGGATTTGGATCTGAAATTTTATACAAACACGGTTGAACACCAAAAAGGAGACACTGAGTGCGGGATGTATTCTATTTATTTTGTTACCGAGATGATGGTCGATTTCAAAAATTTAGATATGTTTTTAAAAGGCAGAATTAATGACGAGACTGTGTTTAAAATGCGAAAAGACTATTACAATGACCCTCAAACAAAGTAATAAGCGAAGCGACTATGTAAAGCGAAGCGACTATGTAAAGCGAAGCGACTATGTAAAGCGAAGCGACTATGTTAAACGAAGTTTAAACCACATATAAATCAAAAGTAAAATTGTTTGATTTATATATACATATATATTAACTGGTGTGTATTAATGGAAAA
>Ga0247722_10001239_pt1 | contig 14329 bp, 16 predicted proteins | sample MSEWelMarce3H_FC_FD_189094 | JGI IMG/M metagenome (GOLD analysis project Ga0247722, IMG submission 189094) | Subsurface sediment microbial communities from gas well in West Virginia, United States - MSEEL Well Study Marcellus 3H_FC | ecosystem: Environmental > Terrestrial > Deep subsurface >... | reverse complement strand
CTCGGGGCAAAAGCCCAATCTTCGGCTTTCATCGCTTCGGCAAGTAATCGAACCTGAGAGATTCTTCCTGATCTCTCTAATTTTTCATCGACTTCTTGCACCCCAATGACATCGGCGTTAATTTTTAGCATCGCCTGGCCAACCTTTAATTGGTCGGCCAAAATGTCGTTTGTAGGGGGAATAGCCATTGCATGGAGCAGATTCCATGAGGTTACGAGCACGGCCTAAGGCTAGTAGCGTTGACCCCTATGAGTGAACTCAATCTTTCACCAATTGATCGTGGCAGCGATTTACGCACTGACGCGGCAAAGTTGGAGCAACTTTGGCAGACGGCTCAGATAATTCACCTTGTTGATTCCAGAGTGAGCGCAACAGATGACGCCTTAACTTTTATCAATGCTGCTGCTGTCACAGAACTTTTGGAGAGCTTTGTTGAAGGCGAGCGGTTCTTCCTTGGAACAAGTCGCAAGGACAATCAGCCATATTTTGCTTGGCGGACAACTTGGATTAATCAACCGATCGATGACGGTTCAGGTGACTTTGAAAAAGACAAATATCAAGGATTCAAAACATTACGTGAAGTTGGTGGCAATTTAGATGCAGAGGATTTAACTCTTGCAATGCACTCAGTTGGTTTAGCCAATTGGCATGAGAGCCACACACATTGTTCTCAGTGTGGGGCGCCAACTGTTAGTGATTTGGGTGGAAGCGTTCGCGTATGTCCTAAGGATTCAACACAGCATCATCCCCGAACTGATCCAGCTGTAATAGTTCTAGTCAAAGATGCAGCCGATCGAATTTTGTTAGGCCATCAACCAATTTGGCCAGAGAAACGTTTTTCAACTTTTGCAGGATTTGTTGAAACAGGCGAGTCATTTGAAGAATGTGTCTCGAGAGAAGTATTTGAAGAAGCTGGTGTTTATACATCGCAAGTTAAATACATAACTTCTCAACCTTGGCCGTTTCCCGCATCTATCATGATTGCATTTGAAGCTTTTGCAGATCGCCCGCAAGATGCACGCCCAGACGGACAAGAGATAACTGAAGTTCGCTGGCTCAGCCGTGATGAGATGAAACAAGCAGTTGCAACGGGAGATATTTTGTTACCACCAGGAATCTCTGTAGCAAGAAGAATGATTGAAGCTTGGTATACACGCGTGGAAGGTTATTCACGAAAAGATTTGCAAGGCGAGCAATCTTGGAGATCGTAGGTAATCTTCGTGCCGAAGAAATTCTTGGTGCATTAGATAGCGAACAACGCGCTGTTGCACTTGCCTCTCGCGGACCTGTCTGTGTAATTGCAGGTGCAGGAACTGGAAAAACACGTGCGATTACTCATCGCATCGCCTATGCCGCTGCAATCGGAACAATGGATCCACATAAAACACTTGCACTTACATTTACCGCTCGAGCCGCTGGAGAGATGCGTGCACGACTTCGCTCATTAGGAGTCCCATCGGTTGCTGCACGAACTATCCACGCAGCAGCGTTAAAGCAATTAACTTTTTTTTGGCCTCAAGTTTTCGGTGGTCGAACACCTGACCTAATCACTACAAAATCAAGCTTTTTATCGGAGGCAATCAAACGCGCACAGCTTCAAAGTGAACTATCAACAACATCACGGGAACTTCTTCGTGACATTGCAACCGAGATTGAATGGGCAAAAGTCTCACAGATTGCACCTTCAGATTTTTTGGCAGAGTCACAAAAGCGCACCATCAAACCTCGAATTAATCCTGAACAGTTAGCAAAGGTCTATACCGCCTATGAAAGTGTTAAACATCAGGAGCGTGCAATTGATTTTGAAGATGTTTTACTTTTGACCACTGCGATGATCGAGCAAGAGCGCGAGGTACGAGAGAGAGTTCAAGACCAATATCGTTTTTTCACTGTTGATGAGTATCAGGATTTTTCACCTCTACAACAACGTTTGCTAAATGCTTGGCTAGGCAGTCGCCAGGAATTATGCGTTGTGGGAGATCCGGCACAGACAATTTATTCATTTGCGGGAGCAACTCCGGTTTTTCTGAATTCATTTACTAACAGATTTCCTGATGCGCAGGTCATTCGCTTAACAACTGGATATCGATCTACGCCAGAGATTATCTATACAGCAAATAGCATTTTGCGAAAAGGTGCCATGGGTAATGAACTGGTTGCGGTCAATGATCACGGATCAAAGCCAACTATTACGGCATATAACGATGAGTCAGCAGAGATTGCGGGAATTATTCGAGACATTACTGCACTGATTTCAGAAGGTGTTGCCCCACAAGAGATTGCTGTTCTTGCACGAACAAATAACCAGCTCAATGGTTTGGAAAAAGCTATGAACTCAGCAAACTTACCAAACCAAGTTCGAAACACCGAACGCTTTTTTGAGCGCAAAGAAGTTCGAGATTTTCTTCGCTTAGTTCGAAATGCATCTGTTATTCCTACACAAGGAGTTGAGTGGCTAGATGAACTACGAACCCTTGCTCAGCCATTTCTTACCGGGGGTCCTATAGATGGAATCGCCGCTCTCTTGCACCTTGCTCGTGAGTTGGATGCCGACAGCTCATTTACTCCCAAGAATTTGCGCACTTATCTACGCGAAGTTGAGGATTTAGTTTCTCAAAATAATCCTCCAACAATGCCTGTAACAACCCTTGCAACTTTGCATGCTGCAAAGGGCTTGGAGTGGGAACGTGTATTTCTAATGGGTGCCAGCGAGGGCATATTGCCCTTAGAAAACAACAGCATCACAGGTGATCAGGCTTCAATTGATGAGGAGAGACGTTTGTTTTATGTGGGTATCACACGTGCTAAGGCAGATCTGCGCCTGAGTTATCGCGGAAAGCCATCTCGATTTCTTGTTGAAGCAGGGCTAGTTAACTAGCCGTTTACGCTCAAATTAATCACCTTGCAAGCAAGGTCGTCCATGCTTTACCATTGTCACTTCACTATTCATGGCGGGTAGTGAAGATTAGAGAAGGGATCAACGAATATGTCTAACGCATTATTCGTAACAGCAAACGCACAGCGTTCTGCTGCGATCGCTGCTTCTCATACAACCAAAAAGTCTTCTTGGCATACCTCAAAGCCTGCGTTTTACGCAGCTTTTTATGCCGGACAAGAGGCCAATGGTGGTTCAATCGAATAATTCGATATAGAACTAGAAGCCAAGGGCCTCGAATCCACAAGGATTCGGAGCCCTTTTTCTTTTTCTAATGCGAACAAAACTCAAACGAGTAAAGACAAATAACCAATAAGAGAAAGACCGGAAGCAGTACCCGATAACAATCGGCCAACAGGGAGACAGAGTTTCCCAGAAAAAAGAGGTGAGAACATGAGCGTTCTCTTCAGCGAACTATTAGTACCAGGCTGGGCAGATGAGAAGATCGGTTTAGATGCGGTAACAGGCACCTACAGCGATGGCTCATCATTTAACTTGCCATGTCACACTAGCGATCCTGAACTCTACTTTTCTGAGGACGAGTTAGAAGTCGCGCAAGCAAAATCTCTATGTGGGGGATGTCCTGTGCGAGCACAGTGCTTAGAAGGCGCTTTATCTCGCCAAGAGCCAGCAGGCGTGTGGGGTGGTGAACTATTTGAAGATGGTCGCATCATTGCCAAAAAGCGTAAAGCTGGTCGCCCGTCTCTTAAGGAAGTTGCAGCACGTGACGCAGAAGGCGAGTTAATTGAACTTACTCTCACCCCTAAGCAACGTGATGAGAGTGCGGCATAAGTTTCAAGTAATCAAATTTAACGAGCAAACATATTTAAGTTTGTAAGTGATGGCCACAAGGCAAACATGATCGAGATCGGCAGGATAAGGAAAACCACAGGAATCATCATTGAGATTTCTGCCTTACCTGCCGCGGCCATCACGCGATTGCGTTGATTTCCGCGAGCTTCGGTTGCATGGCGAGATAAAACTTCAACTATTGGCGCACCACGCAATGTTGCAGTAACAAGTGCGTCAACAAATCTGCGGATCATTACAGATTTAACGCGGCGCCCCATTGCATCTAAAGTTACATTCAATGGGGCGCCGGCACGAACTTCCGCAACTACAATTTGAAATTCTCTAGCTAAATGAGACTCTGAAGAGTTGGCTATTCGAAGCATTGCACTCATTGGAGTTTCGCCGGCAGCAATTGCCAAAGAAAGCATTTCAATTATTGCTGGAAACTCTGCTTCAATCATTTCTCGTTTCTTTTTTACATCTTTGCTTAAGTCCCTATCAATAATGAAGTAAAGCAAAAATCCAAGAAGAACCGATACGGAAATGACAAAGAAACTACTCTGAGAAAAAACAGTAAAGAAGACAAGCCCAATGGCTACTGCACCAGCGCTATAGCCATACTGTCGAATTCGAAACAGTTCGTACTCTTTTTGATTTCCATGCCCAAGCTCTTCAAGCCGTTTACGAACCTGTGATCTATCGCGACTATTGCGTGCATTTGAGCGTACGATTGTTTGTGCCTGCTCAAAGGGATCAGTCTCATCTCCAATCACGATGAGAAAAGCAGCAGGAAGTATTAATAGAGCCGTCACAGATAGAACAATGATCATCGGTCTACTCCGGTGAAGACGCGTGGAGTTTGCGGTAAGCGGCCCAATTGGTTCATCCACATGTATGCCACAGCAGTCATAACAAGTCCTGCAATCAAAATGCCGCCTCCAGTAGTTGTGGAGTAAGCAATTGCAGTACTTGGTTGAGTAGATAGCAGTAATAGAAGTATCCAGGGCGCGGCCGCGGAAATATGTGCTGAACTTTTTATCCAACCATGTTTGACTTCTATCTCACGGCGTAGTGCAAGATCTTGGCGAAGAAAATCTCCTAAAGTTCTTAAAATCTGCAGAAGTTCAGTTCCACCCAACTCTTTAGAGATAAGAAGCGCTTCGAATATTTGATCACTTCCATGGTGGGAAAATTTCTGTTTAAGGTTTTCAATCGCTTGGGTCAAATCACCGCTTCCATAAAGTGTTGCTCGAAATTCAGAAAATGCAGGTCGCAGTAATTCGGGGCCACGATTAGAAAGACCAGCCAAGGATTCTGTCAGTGAAAGACCAGATTGGATACCAGACATTAAATGGTCAATGACTTCAGGCCAAGCAGCGATTAAAGCTGCCTCGTTTACATTGTTCTTCCCATGCACTGTTACAAAGGCAATTCCCGAGGCCAAGAAACCAAAAGCTAAGGCAATTACAAGAGAACGCGTCATGATGAGTACTACTGCTGTTGAAACTGATGCCGATATTCCAATTCGCATCGACAATTTCACTGATGCCACCATTGATTAAGCGGTGCACCAATGGCTGCAAATTTTTCTGGGTTTGGCAAAGAACCGACCCCTCGCTGATATTTCTCTCCATCCCATTTCCACAAAGATTCAATCTCAGCACGATCATTTTCATATCGCCCCGTTACTGCTGAGACTTCATGGATTCTACGAACACCAATAGCGTCAAGTGTTGTATGCACAATAACGTCAATGGCAGATGCCACTGTTGGTGCGATAAATTTGTGTGAGATGTTTTCCCCTGCGAGCAGAGGCAAAGTTTGGAGTTTTATAATTGCATCACGTGGTGAGTTAGCGTGAAGAGTCCCCATTCCCGGCAAACCAGAGTTAAGGGCAATCAGAAGATCCAACGCTTCGGCTTCGCGGACCTCTCCAACAATAATTCGAGAGGGTCGCATTCGAAGAGATTCTTTAATCAAGCGACGAAGTGGTATCTCACCTTCACCTTGCAAATTAGCAGTACGCGTTTGCATCTGTACAACATCTGGCAATTGTGGAGAAAGCTCAAAAACTTCTTCGATTGTCACCACTCGCTCACTGCGCGATATGGCACTGGCCAATGCGTTTAGAACCGTAGTTTTTCCAGATTGAGTTCCGCCACAGACCAATATGTTCAAACCTGCGCAGACACTATGGGTTAATGCAGTTTCGATTTCGGGAGTCATAACTCCACGTAGAACAAGGTCTTTGAGAGTTAAGTTACGCATCAAGTGCTTGCGAATATTTACTGCCCAGTGTTGCGCAGTTATCTCAGGAATCACTACATGTAGACGACTTCCATCAGGCAATCGAGCATCAACAAAGGGATGTGAAAGGTCCAATCTACGCCCGCTCCACATGAGAGCCCGCTCCACAATATTTCGAACATCATCTGAAGTTAATAAAAGATTGGTCAGTTCACTACGCCCTTTTCGAGCAATAAATATTCGCTCAGGAGAGTTAATCCACACTTCTTCAATCGTTGGATCGCTCATAAATGGTGCTATCGCACCAAATGTAATATCAAGATCTAGTTGCATGCATGAAAGTTAGTTTAGGAAAGATGATTCAACTCTAAAAGCTAAAACTGGGTGGATAAACATGTTTGAAAAGGACTGCTTTTTACAGTCAATCAATGCTTAGTAGAGGTGCTTCTTCAAGTCGTTCCAAAATGGTTAGTTCATTTTCTTGTGCGACAGCTTCAACGCGAGCAAATCTAATTTGTAATGTGTGATTAACGGTAAGTGATGTGGCGTGCATGAGGCGATTTAGAAATGGCTCAACTTCACTTTGCCCACCAGGTACGATAATGACCACCTCATTAACACCTAATCTGGCCACACAATCTTCTCTTCTGGTTAATGCCGTTAGTTCATGCGAAAAGTGAAGTACATCCGCAGCCCTTACCTGCTCAGACTCTGGGTTATCAAAAATAACTTTAATAAGCGCCAAAGGTGAATTTTTCCGTATAGATAGCGCCATCTCTTTCCGCAGCTGTTCATAGAAGTATGGGGGAGAAGAAAGGTGAGTTTGCGAATCATGGATTCCATCATGGGAATAGAGCATTTTATTCACCTCATAAGTTAATCTTCACTTTGTGAACTCAGATTCTGTCAAAGCCGCTAAAGCTCGCGCACTAGTGGCAACCCTACTGTTCCTTGAGGCTGGAGTGATTTTTGCTTTGGCAATGTGGCTAGTGGGACTAACTATTTTTGCCGATTCCTTTGAGTTATTGCCTTTGTTAGGTGTGCTTTTATTCGCACTTCTTGGTTCAGGCGGACTGGCTATTTCAGCAATTGGTTATCGCAAAGGCAAGTACTTTGGAAGATCACCTTCGGTTCTAGCAAACTTAATTGCATTGGGGGTAGTTTCATACATGCTGCAGGCAAAGTTATGGTTTGTAGCTGCAGCACTTGCAGTACTTGCACTCACTACTTTAATTGCAACCTTAAGAGCTATTCCTACAGATCTATAGAGAGTTTATTTTCGTAGCACTTTAAGTTGTTACCAGGGGACTACTTCGTAGTCTTCCCACAAAACTCCAGTGGTATCTCCAGGATTAAATTCGCGAATTGCTAGCCAGTTTGCAGTTGCTGCACCTTCTTGGGCAGTTCGGGGTGCATCTGGGCCACCCATATCTGTTGCTGAATGATTAGGACAAATTGCATCTACTAATATTCCACGCGAACCTAAGCCAGTTTCATGAGCCAGATTTCTAACAAATGCATTAACTCCAGCTTTACTAATTCGATATGGCGCAAGACCACCGGCTGTGCCTGGACCTGACATTCTCCCCAAACATGCGGAGTAAATTATGACTCGACCCTTTCTGGCATCGACCATGGCGGGCACTAATCCATTAACTAAAGTAAATACAGAATCCAAATTGATTGCCATAACGCGGCGCCATTCTTGGTCGGTCGTCTTTAATGTCTTTGACATTTTTTCACTCATTACACCGTGGGCAATCATCAATATCTCAGGTGTTTCTTCGTTTGCAGCTATCTTCTCGGTAATTGCTCGAGTTGCACTGATGTCTTGCAGATCTACCGGGTAGACCGTAAATTTTTGATTGGGAAAACTCTCAGACAATTTTTGCTGAGCAAGATTTAACCTGTTTAGATCCTTTGCGATTATGGCAAGATCAAAACCAGCACTTGCCAGAGCCTTAGCGCTCTCAAAACCTAAGCCTCTACTGGCACCTGTTACGACTGCTAATCCCATAGCCAAACTGTGCCTTATTTTGGGGCCAAATGACGCCTGAATAACTGTGGCCAATCTCGCCAAGGCCCATAAATTAGAATGTTTATGCATGAAGGCTACTGCCGATAGGCTTAGGGCCTAGTCAATGCAAAAGGAGCTTGCCAGTGTCGGCACAGGATTTTGGCGCAAATGATTGGCTCGTAGATGAAATGTACGAGCATTATCTAGCGGATCCTACTTCTGTAGACCCTGCATGGATTGAGTACTTCAAAACAAACAAACCTGGTTCACCGGCTACTTCAAATACAACAGTAAATCCAGGTGCGGTTAAAAACTCACCACCAACACCACCAATTCCAAAGTCTGCCCAACAGGCAGCCCAACAACAAGTAGCACAACCCGTTGCTCAAGCACCGGTTGCACAAGTTGCCCAACCGATTACACCAACTTCATCAACACAACCAGTGGTGCGAGAAAAAGCTACAACTCCTGCAACACCTGCAGACCCAATCGTTAAACCAGTTCCAGTTTTGATTACACCTTCTGCATCAACGTTAGAGCCGATTCGTGGAGTCAGCGCTCGCGTTGTGCAATCGATGGAGGGATCACTCTCAGTTCCAACGGCCACATCGGTGCGTGCAGTTCCTGCAAAATTAATGATTGATAATCGAATTGTTCTCAATAATCATCTAGCACGCGGACGTGGTGGCAAAGTTTCATTCACACACATAATTGCCTACGCAATGATTAAGGCAGTTAGAGCAATGCCAGAGATGAACGCTTTTTTCGGCGAGATCGATGGAAAGCCAGCCATTGGCAAACCAGAGCATATGAATTTAGGAATAGCAATTGATCTTGCAAAACCAGATGGTTCTCGTCAATTACTAGTTCCATCAGTTAAGGGTTGCGAAGAATTAGATTTTGCACAGTTCTGGAACGCCTATGAAGCAGTTATTAAAAAAGCCCGCGCAGGAACACTAAGTGTTGAAGATTTTGCTGGGACAACAATGTCCATTACCAATCCAGGAACCATTGGAACAGTTCATTCAGTCCCAAGACTTGTTCAAGGACAAGGTTTGATTCTGGGTGTTGGTGCAATGGACTACCCGGCCGAATTCCAAGGAGCAAGTGAAGAAACACTTGCCAATATGGCTGTAAGTAAAGTGATAACACTGACAAGCACATACGACCATAGAATTATTCAAGGTGCCCAATCAGGTGATTTCTTGCGCAGAATGCATGAATATCTTTTAGGAGCTGAAGGCTTCTATGATGAAATTTTTGCTGCGCTTCGAATTCCATATGAACCAATTCGTTGGTCTTCAGATTTTGCATTTACTCGAGATGAAGAGATCAATAAAACCGCGCGTGTTCAACAGCTGATTCAGGCATATAGAACATTTGGGCATTTGATTGCAGATGTTGACCCACTGGTTTATATGCAGCGATCACATCCAGATCTTGATGTAGTAAATCACGGTTTAACTCTGTGGGATCTAGATCGTGAATTTGCAACAGGAGGCTTTGGTGGCAAGAAGTTCATGCCACTCCGCAAAATACTTGGAATTCTTCGTGATGCATATTGCCGATCAGTTGGCGTTGAATATATGTACATCCAAGAGCCACAAGAGCGTCAATGGATTCAAGAACGTGTTGAAGTGGGATATGCCAAACTTCCACGTGAAGAACAGTTACGGGTTCTACGTAAGTTAAATAGTGCTGAGGCTTTTGAGTCGTTCCTTCACACAAAATTTGTTGGCCAAAAGCGCTTTTCTCTAGAAGGTGGAGAATCAGTTATTCCACTTCTTGACGCAGTAATTTCAGCTGCTGCCGAAAAAAGTTTAGATGAAGTGTGTATTGGTATGCCACACCGTGGACGGCTGAACGTATTGGCAAACGTTGCCGGTAAATCAGCTGGTCAAATATTCCAAGAGTTCCAAGGTCACTATGCAGAAAATGAAGTTCATGGATCTGGTGACGTTAAGTATCACCTTGGAACTTCAGGTGTATTTACCGCTGAATCAGGTGCTCAAACAAAAGTTTATTTAGCTGCAAACCCTTCTCACTTAGAGGCAGTAAACCCAGTACTTGAAGGAATAGTTCGCGCAAAACAAGATCGTTTAAACATTAAGAATGCCTTTTCTATTTTGCCTGTACTTTTACATGGAGATGCATCCTTTGCAGGACAAGGTGTTAATGCTGAAGTCCTTCAGATGTCAGGTTTGGGTGGTTACCGCACAGGTGGAACTGTTCATATTGTTGTTAACAATCAGGTTGGCTTTACAACTGGGCCGCAGTCTTCACGAACTTCTCAGTACTCAACAGATTTTGCAAAGATAATTCAGGCTCCTGTCTTTCACGTAAATGGTGATGATCCAGAAGCATGTGTCCAGGTAGCAAGATTAGCTTTCGAATATCGACAAGCATTTAACAAAGATGTTGTCATTGACATGATTTGTTATCGCCGCCGCGGTCATAATGAAGGTGACGAGCCAAGCTTTACACAGCCATTGATGTATAAATTGGTTGATGCAAAGAGATCGACTCGCACGCTATATACAGAGGCTTTGGTTGGTCGTGGCGATATCACACCTGAAGAAGCTGAAGAAATTGCACGTGATTATCAAGTTCAACTTGAATCTGTCTTTGCCTCACTTACAAATACCGATTTCAACTCGGATGCCAACTTTAAAGCTCCTGTTCCGCCAGACCCAACAGCAATTGAGACAGCAATTCCAGAAAGCGTTGCTCGTGAGATTGCAGCTACTCAATCGGCTGTTCCTGAAGGATTCCATGTTCATCCTAAGTTGACTCCGCAGTTAGCAAAGCGAGTTGAGTCACTCAATGATGCAACTATTGATTGGTCAACCGGAGAGATGCTTGCCTTTGGTTCTCTTCTCAAGGAAGGCCACCCAATTCGACTCGCTGGTCAAGATTCACGTAGAGGAACATTCTCAAACCGCCATGCGGTAATTATTGACAAAGAAAATGGAAATGAATGGACACCACTTCGTTCACTCATCAGCAATGAAAACCAATTCTTTGTGATTGATTCACTTCTTAGTGAATACGCTGCAATGGGCTTTGAATACGGTTATAGCCTTGAGCGTCCTGAAGCACTTGTTTTATGGGAAGGACAGTTTGGAGATTTTGCCAACGGTGCCCAAACGGTTATCGATGAATTTATCTCTTCTGCATTGCAAAAATGGGGCGAGCGTTCTTCGGTAGTTCTTCTTTTGCCTCATGGATACGAAGGTCAAGGACCAGATCACTCATCTGCTCGTATTGAAAGATATTTGCAACTGTGCGCTGAACAAAACATGACTGTTGCCCAACCTGCTAGCCCAGCAAATTATTTCCACTTACTTCGTTGGCACGCAAAAAACCCGACTCGTCGTCCGCTAATTGTATTTACTCCTAAATCAATGCTTCGACTCAAAGCTGCAGCATCAGCACTTAGTGATTTCACAAGTGGATATTTCCAACCTGTAATTGGTGATCCAACTGTAAACAATGCATCACGAGTAATTTTCTGTTCAGGAAAGATTTATCACGACTTAGTTGCTGAACGCACAAAAATGGGAGAGAACTCAACTGCAATTATTCGAGTTGAACTTCTTTACCCACTGCCAATTGATGAGATGGTTGCAGAGGCTAACAAGCATCCAAATGCGAACCTGCTCTGGGTACAGGATGAACCAGCAAACCAAGGACCTTGGTCACACATAGCGCTCCGAACTTCAGATGCACACGGTGGCCGTGGATTTGGTGCACGTACTCTTCGTCGTATTTCACGCAGGGCAACTGCTTCTCCAGCAACTGGAAGTCTTCACCTGCACGAGGATGAGCAGAAAGCATTACTACTCGAAGCGTTTACTCGTTAAGTTATTTCTTAATAGCAAAGATAACTTGCCCAACTAATTCATCACTGTAGATCCAACCCCATTGGCGAGAGTCGGTGCTACTTTGGTTATCACCTTCAACCCAAAACTTTTGGTCCTCAACTTTCATTAGCCTCTTAACAAGAAAGATTCCTGGACGTTCTCGCTTTTCAATAACAAGGATCTTTCCTATCAGCCCAGTACTAAAGTTTCTCTCAGGTGAATTGGCAAACCATCTAACAAATAACCAGGCCCCATCCTTATAGGTGGGTTCCATAGAACCTCCCGCCACCTTGACTGTGCCAAATCTGCTCATGGGCGGTAGTCTCTCACCTGAAGTTCAATTAAAGGAGACCGAAATGTTTGCACCAAAAACTACCGTGTACGCACACTGCGATCTTCCATGTGGTGTTTACGACCCAGCGCAGGCAAAGATTGAAGCGCTATCGGTGAAAGCTTGCATGGAAAAGTACGCAGCAAATACCGACGCTGATTTTCGATCACGTTCAGTAGCAATTAAGGAAGAGCGTTCACATCAAGTAAAAGAACATCTATGGGTTCTGTGGACTGATTACTTTAAGGCTCCTCATTTTGAGGCCTACCCACAATTACACACACTTTTTAATGATGCAACCAAGTTAGCTGGTGCAGCAGGAACAAAAGGAACACAAGATATTGCAGTTGCAGACAAGTTGATTTCTAAGATTGATGAAATCGCAGAGATTTTTTGGGCAACAAAGAAAGCGTAAATACTTAGTGATTTGGTGAGTCACTCATCAAATTAAGCGCAGCGGTGCGGGCGAGGAAAGATACCCGCTCCACCGCTGATCTTTTTATTTGAGCTGCAGCAATTTGACGATCGTGTTCATAAACTTCACATTCAAAAGTTAACTCTTTATCTTCAACACTGATAACGCGTGAAGTTGCTCGTAGCTCTGCTCCAATACTTGCAGGTGAAAGAGATAAAAACTCCGTACTCACCGGGATTGTGGTCTGCCCTGCCTCAAGATACAAATCCAATGAAAGTATCGCAGCATGCTCCATCAAGTTAATCAGTTGTGATGGAGCAACAATGGGCAAATCTCCAATTCCTAAAGCAACAGAAGTATCACCTGGTCTAACAATCATCTCTGTTAGACCAACCGCACCTAGAACTTCTTCAGGAAATTGCATCTTTATTTACCCTGACCATCAAGTGATTCTGGATCAACAGGATTGTTTAACACCACAATCTCTTCACTATGTTCAATTCGAACTTCGTGATGTTCAATTTGTCCGTACTCATCAATTTCTATTGAAATTTCGGTCATGCTAAATTGAGTATGAATCTCTGTAAAAGTACCAGCTGCATTTTCATGAATTTGGCGATAAATAGATGCATGTAGATCTTCTGGCGCCTGTTCATTACAGGTTCTACGGAGCGTTTCCTGCATCAATGAACGCAAGGATTGCTCATGGGTAAGTTCGGACTCACAGGCAGGACATTGAGATAAATGAATTTCAATTTTATTCATTTGTGGAGCTTCAATGTTTCCTTCAATGATAAACACAAAAGAGTTTAAAACTTCATTACAGGCTAGTTCGAAATGCGCGCTCATGGCTTAGCCTCCGACTTCTTATCGGTTGTGTATCCAAGATCCTTTGCATAGTCAGTTAACCGTTCCCGCAACTGTTTTCTTCCCCGATGAAGGCGAGACATTACTGTTCCAGTGGGTACGCCTACTATCTCGGCAATTTCTTTGTATGAGAAGCCCTCAACGTCTGCCAAATAGACAGCAATTCGAAACTCTTCGGGAATATCTTGTAGTGCACGCTTTATGTCACTATCGGGTAAGTTTTCAAGTGCCTCAACTTCAGCAGATTTACCTTGATCACTTGTATGCGATGCAGCATCAGCTAACTGCCAATCTTGAACTTCACCAGAGGAAAGTTGAGGGCGACGCTGATCTTTTCTGTATGTGTTTATAAATGTCGTAGTTAGTACTCGATAGAGCCATGCTTTTAAATTTGTGCCTTGTTCAAATTGATGGAACGAGGCAAATGCTTTTAAATAAGTATCTTGAACCAAATCTTTTGCATCATGTGGATTTTTTGTATACCGCAAAGCTGCTGCATATAACTGATTAGTGTAGGCAAGAGCATCTCGCTCGAAGCGGACAGCACGATCCGCTGAGCTCTCTTTGACTAAATCCATTGACATCACGCAAAACACTATCGCTAAAAGAGTGTTTCTGGCTCTCCAAGAGGTGTTTCTTGAGTCAACTCTTTTCCATTGTGTGCAACAGAGTTAACCGCACTTGAAACTGGACGAGCCCTAACCAGAGAATCGGGGTTTTCAACCACCATCAATGTCTTCAGATGCTCCACATTGTTTTCTTTCGGATCCAACCACTGCTTCCACCGATCAACGGGCATAAATACAGGCATCCGACTATGTATTGCTTCGAGTTCACCTTGAGCTTCCTGAGTAATTATTGA
>Ga0247722_10001238_pt1 | contig 14329 bp, 11 predicted proteins | sample MSEWelMarce3H_FC_FD_189094 | JGI IMG/M metagenome (GOLD analysis project Ga0247722, IMG submission 189094) | Subsurface sediment microbial communities from gas well in West Virginia, United States - MSEEL Well Study Marcellus 3H_FC | ecosystem: Environmental > Terrestrial > Deep subsurface >... | reverse complement strand
GCCTTATGCGGGGATGTATTGGCTCAAAGCGAGTTATCCCAAAGCCCCCGAAATGCAAGCCGATGGCACACGCGCTCCTATGCCTGAAAAACGCTATAACTATGCGGCCACTTTGGAAGTGTTGCCACAATAATGAGCCATGATGTCTTACGTTGGCAATTAGTGTGTTTGTGTGTGTTGGCTTACGCGCTGTTGTGCTTAATCGTGTGGTGGCAATTTCGTCGCCGCCAGCGAGTGTCGATTGTTCCCCAGCCACAAACGTGGTTGATTACCTATGCCAGTCAAACAGGACAAGGACAATTTGTTGCCGAGCAAAGTGCCAAGACCTTGGCCTTAGCAGGTATTCAGACCCAATTATTGCCGTTGTCACAATTAACAACCAGCGTATTGCAAAGTGCAGAGCGTTTATTGTTGATATTAAGCACTTATGGTGATGGCGAAGCACCCGATGCAGCACAGCGTTTTGTGCAGCAAACCATGCACCAAGCCTTTGATTTATCACAGTTACACTATGCGGTTTTGGCTTTGGGGAGTCGGCATTATCAGCAGTTTTGTGCCTTTGGCCAAAAAGTCGATACATGGCTACAAACACAAGGCGCAAAGCCCTGTTTTGCCCGTATTGACGTTGATAATCAAGACCCAATTGCCATCGAGCAGTGGCGCAGACAGTTAGTACATTTGGCGGGTACAGACGATGCACCCGATTGGACGGCTCAAGCCTTTAGCGATTGGCGTTTGTGTGGTCGTCAATTATTAAATCCCCACAGTCAAGGTGCGCCTGTTTATTGTGTGCAATTAGAGCCAGCACAAGCGACAGCATTAAATTGGCAAGCGGGTGATGTGGCGCAAGTATCAGTAGCTAAACATGAAACGCCACGAGACTATACTCTAGTCAGTTTGCCTGATAGTCGGCGTGTCGAACTATTAGTCCGTTTACATTATCGGCCAACGGGTGAACAAGGTTTGGTTTCGGGTTTATTAAGCCAAGCCGCGTTGGGTACACATATCGCTTTGAGGATACGTCAACACAATACGTTTCATATTGCTCAAAATGATAATAAGCCTTTAATTTTGCTGGTCAGTGGGACAGGTTTGGCGGGGGCTTTGGTGCATTTGCGTCAACGAGCCAAACAAGCACAGCCTGCACCATGTTGGTTGATTTTTGGTGAGCGTCAGCGTGAGCATGACTTTTTTTGTCAAGATGAAATAGAGCAGTATCAACAGCAAAGGCTTATTACGCGTTTAGATACTGTATTTTCGCGTGATGGTCAGCCGTTAAAGTATGTGCAAGAGGTGTTATTGATGCAACAAAAAGAATTATCTAAATGGTTAGATGAGGGAGCCGCTATTTATGTGTGTGGTAGTTTACAAGGCATAGGGCAGGGAGTTGATACAGTATTAACTAACTTGTTAGGAAAAGATAAACTACAACAATTACAAGCAGAAGGGCGTTATTGTCGAGATGTTTATTAGTTTTATAGTCAGTTCTACGTGTTTAATAAATCTTTAATGCGAATGACTTCAATATGCTCACTGCTGATAAAGCCTTTATCATTGGTCAAAATAAACTGGCAACCTGAATATATGGCAGTCGAATAATGTAACGCGTCAATAAGTTTCATTTTGTATTTTGGGGCTATTTCGGCGGTTAGTTCAAAAATTTTAGTGCTATGTGGTAAAACCGTCAGCAACTCATCATCGGCAAAAAAAGCTTTAAACTCATTGACGCGTATGGAGTCATTAAGCTCGTAAGGTTTATATAAGGTTTCTGTAACCGCAGCATCACCTGTATAGGCAAAAGATAATCCTTCATTGAAAAGCTGAAAAAAAGGTAAAACTACGTCAAAATATAAGTCGTGTTTGTCTAAAAAATAGATAAATATGTTTGTGTCGAGATATACACGTTTACCTTGAACAGAGGCAAGAATAGCGGTTAATTTGTCCATGAGTCTCTAATATCTTGCAGTGTTTTATCAATTTCTTCTGGCGTTTTCCCCCACATCCCCTTGCCGATACCCGCATAAGACATGAGGTCACGTTTGGCATGATGACGTTTTTTAGGAATAAGTACAACAACACCATTAGTTAAAATAGCTTCAACAGAGTCATTGATATGAACTTGGTTTTTATTGCTCCATTCCTGAATAATATCGGCAGGAATAGTAATTTGTCCTTTTTCTCGAAGACGAACTTCAGTCATAGCTATTGCTCCGTAAGAAATAAGAAAATAATTCTCACTTAATATAAAGCAAAATCTGAGTGATGAGCAAACTCTAAATCCAAAACTGTAACTTCGTGTTGCAAAATCAAATGATAATTGTTATCATTTGCGTTATGCCCAGCCAGCGTTAATTTTTAACCCGCCAAGCGTTATTTTTCAACTTAGACAGTTTAGGACTAATCCGTCAGTTCTCATTTATCGCTCTAAGTTATCTCCTAACATTGGTAGAGGACATTTTTCGTGAAACATCTTGCTCATCGTAAAACACATACTTTAGCTTCTTCATTAATGGCCGTAGCAGGTACATTGGCTATGCCAATCCAAGCACAAGAAGCACCTGTGTTAAATGAAGTTAAAGTCAGTGCAAGTGTTGAAGTATCTTACAAAGCCGAAAAATCGGCATCGCCTAAACAAACACAGCCTTTAATTGATACCCCAAAAACGGTACAAGTGTTAAAAAAAGAAATGCTCCAAGAGCAAGGTGCAGTATCACTGATGGAAGCCTTGCGTAATACACCTGGTATTACCATGCAGTTAGGTGAAAACGGTAATACGGCGGCAGGTGATACCTTTCAAATGCGTGGTTTTTCTACTCAGTCTTCAACCTTTGTTGACGGAGTGCGTGATTTAGGTGCAGTAACGCGAGATGTGTTTAATGTTGAACAAGTGGAAGTCGTAAAAGGGGCAGCAGGTTCAGAAATTGGCCGTGGCGCAAGTGCAGGTTATATTAACTTAATCTCTAAATTACCTACGTTAGAGCAAGCAAATGAGCTGATGTTGACTCTTGGCACAGATGATAATAAACGTTTATCCATCGACACCAATCAAGCCCTTGATAACAACAGTGCTTTTCGTCTTAATGTAATGGTACAGCAAGCGAATGTTGCTGAACGTGATGTGGCTCAAAATCGGGCAATCGCTATTGCGCCTGCGTTTGCCTTTGGTTTAAACACACCCACTAAAATTTATATTTATTCGCAACATGCACGCCAAGATAATATCCCTGATGGTGGCATCCCGACTATAGGTATGGATGGTTTTTATAACGCTAATGCGACTATCAACAGCGCGGCCAAAGCGAATAGAGCCAATTTTTACGGTAGTACGCAAGATAAGGAACATATCGAAGCGGATATGCTAACCGCCAAAGTAGAGCATGAGTTAAGTAAAAATAACACTGTGCGCAATATAAGTCGTTATGGTAAAACCCATATTGATCGTGTCCTAACGGGTGTGAATGCTTTGTCGTTAAATACGACCACCAAAGCCATAGAAGTGGCGCGTAATCGTCAACGTTTAGACCAAATCAACGAAATTATTGCCAATCAAACGACGCTGAATAGCACTTTTCATACAGGCAACCTTAAACATGATGCGGTGTTAGGATTGGAGTTGTTACGTGAAAGCCAACTTACTTTAGGCTCAACCACAGGTAGCACTAGCACCACAACGGTGGTTTTAAATGGCCAAACCTTGCCTGTTTATACGTCATTGGCCAATGTTTATCAGCCTAATTATCGTGATAACTTATTAGTGCCTTATTTAACGGGCGCAGATACCGATGGTCAAACCACTACTACCGCCTTGTACGCCTTTGATACCTTGAGTATTAGCGAGGCACTCAAATTTAATGCAGGGCTACGGATTGACCGTTATACCACCAAAACCGATGTGGCGACCTTAGTGACAGGTGGCACGGGTGGCAATTTGGCAACTTATTCGCCATTAGGTTACAAAGTAGGTGATGTGGGCGTGACCAACTTAGAAGACTCCGATACTTTATTAAGTTGGAATGTGGGTGCAGTATTTAAACCAACGGCTAATAGTAGCGTTTATGCGGCTTTGGCCAACTCGGAAACTCCTCCCGCAGGGGCAAACTTTGTCTTGTCAGCAACAGCAGGTAACCAAGCGAATGCCGCTTTAGAGCCACAAAAAACCAGCACGGCTGAAGTGGGTAGCAAGTGGGAGTTGCTTAATAAACGTTTAAATCTGTCGGCAGCTATTTACCGTACTGAGAACGAAGGCCAAGTCACACAAGACCCTGTTTCTGGTGTTGTCACACAAGACGCCAAAACGCGTATTGATGGCGTAGAATTAGCGGTGGTGGGGCAATTAACTAACTTTTGGCAACTATCCGCAGGCATTGGTTTTATGGATAGCGAGCAATTAGACCAACGCGCACGTAATGCCACGACAGGTGTAGTGACAATAACTGATGGTGTACGGTGGACTCCCGATGTCACGGCCTCTTTATGGACATCTTATACCCTTGATAAGCTGACAGTAGGTGGTGGTGCGCGTTATATCTCGGAACAAAAACGTGTCATTACTCAAGGTACAAATTTAGCCACTCAAAATATGCCAGTGATTCCTGCTTATACAGTGGTTGATATGATGGCTGCCTATAAAGTGTCCAAAAGCACGACCTTACGTTTAAATGTGTATAATTTATTTGATGAAGAATACATTAGCACGTTAAACAATAGCGGTGCGCGTGCCACATTAGGTGCGCCCGTCTCGGCTACTTTAACCGCTCAATTTAACTTTTAAGCTGGTTTCTAAGATAATTATGCCCTACGTATCTATCAGTGCGCTTTATCAAAAGCAAGACAACAAGGCTATGCCTAATGTTGCTAAAAAGGCATTTGCCTTGAGCAGTGTAATGCTAGGGCATGGTGTGTTGTTATGGTTGTTAGTACAACAATGGGCGCATAGCACACCTGTTGTTGTTACACCACCGACTATTCAAGGGGTGGTGATTATGGCGCAGACAAAAGAAGTTACGCCAAAACCCGTCATACAGCCTGTTTTTAAACCTGTAGCACAGCCTACAGTCACACCCCAAATTAAGACGTTACCGTCTGTCAAAAATGCACCCCCTTCGGAAAAAGCCATTACGCAACCCGAAGTTGTAGAAACGCCCGTCAAAGTTGAACTCACACCTCAAGTGCCAGTTGTCGAACCAGCTCCACCCGTTGCCGCAAGTGCCAAGCCTACGCCTGAACCTGTAGAAGAAATCACTCAGCCACGAAGTGATGCCGCTCATTTAAATAATCCTGCCCCTAATTATCCGCCTATGTCACGGCGTTTAGGTGAGCAAGGGCGTGTGTTATTAGATGTTTATATTTTGGCCAATGGTACAGTCGGTGAGTTACGCATTAAACAAAGTAGTGGTTTTAGTCGTTTAGACCAAGCAGCACTACAAACGGTTAAAACTTGGCGTTATCAACCTGCACGGCGCGGTCAACAAGCGATTGATTTTTGGTATGTGCAACCCTTGTCTTTTTCTTTAAATTAATTTTGTCACAGGTGCATTATGCAAGATAGTCCTTATGGTTTAGCGACTTTATGGCTACAAGGCGATATGGTTATTAAGTCGGTAGCGGTGTTGTTATTACTGATGTCGATTGTTTCTTGGTATGTGATTGTCACTCGTGCTTGGCAAGCTTTAAAACTCCGTGCATCGGCCAAAGTGATGAGCGAGTTTTGGCATGCACAAAGTTTTGATGAAGGCATTAGTATTTTACAAAGCCAAGACCGCCATAGCCCGTTTAGTGCTTTAGCTTTGGGTGGTCAAGCGGCGGTGGAGCATCATAGTAGCAGTAAACACGATTTACATGGTCAAATTAGTCTCACTGAATGGCTAACCGAAAGTTTACGCGCCGATATTGACGAAAATGCCGAACGAATGCAGGCAGGTTTACCGATTTTAGCCTCTGTGGGTTCAACCGCTCCTTTTGTGGGTTTGTTTGGAACAGTATGGGGTATTTATCATGCCTTGGTGGGCATTGGTGCCTCGGGTCAAGCCAGTATTGATAAAGTCGCTGGGCCAGTGGGTGAAGCTCTGATTATGACTGCTTTTGGTTTGGCGGTGGCGATTCCTGCGGTATTAGGTTACAACGCACTGATGCGTTCCAACAAAGCTACTATCAAAAAAATGCAGCGTTTTGCGCGGCAATTACATGCGTACTTTTTGACAGGTCGTGCCACCAAACATAGTACGGGAGCGATGTAAAATGTCTTTTAGTATGAATGACGATGATGACGATGATGTAGTGAGTGAAATTAACATGACTCCTTTAGTGGATGTGATGTTGGTGTTGCTGATTATTTTTATTATTACCGTGCCTGTATTAACTCACTCGGTCAATATCGATTTACCGCGTGCCAGTAATCAACCCAATGTCGTGAAACCGCAAACCATTACTATTTCCGTGACCGAAGAGGGGCAAGTGTATTGGAATGAGTTGTTGGTAGATAAACAGCAATTATCCGCAAAACTGCAACAAGCAGCGGCACAACAGCCCCAAGCCGAAGTGCATATTCGCGGCGACAAAAAAGTCGATTATGAGTATGTCATGCAAGTCATGGCCGAAGTACAACGTAATGGCGTACAAAAACTAGGTTTTATTACTGAGCCTGCGGCCTAAGCCGATTATTGCCTAAGTTCCAAAGCGAGAAATGATTCATGAAGTTGCGATATTATTGGCCAATCAGTTTAGGTTTAAGCATTCATCCGTTATTTGCCGAAACCGTATTACCCGAAGTGAGTGTCACCGCTACGGCGGATGTCCAAGAAGAACGGCGTATGGCTTCTGCCGCCAAAATGATTATTGACCGTAAAGAGATTGAAGCCACCGATGCCAGTACCGTCTCGGAGTTATTAGGCAAGCTCCCCATGACAGGTATGTTTAGTGAGCCAGCAGGTGAGCCATCTAAACGTGGTCAAGGTCAACGACAACAAAATCGTAATATGCCGCAAATTTTGGTAGATGGTCAGCCTTTGGGTGGCGGTAATAATATGGGAACCGTCATGAGATTGCCCGTAGAACTGATTGAGCGTGTCGAGATTATTCGTAATAGTACCCCTGAGTTTATTGTCAGTAGTCCAGCAGGGGTGATTAATATTATTTTGAAAGATGTGCCTAAACAATTAACGCGCAGTAGCAAAGCCACTGTTTTTGTGGCCGATGATAAATTAGGTGTACGCGCTGATGGTCAATATGGCCAAAGTTTAGATAATTTTGCGTATTTGTTAGCCGCGGCTGTGGATAGTAAACCGCAAGTGGGCGAACGACAAACCACGATTAGCGACCTCACTCAAGCGACGATAGTTCAGGAAAAAACTACCCAAACAGGTGAAGATAATAGCCTGTCATTAACGCCACGTTTTACCTTCAAATTAGCCAACAAACAGCAAATTATTCTCAGTCCGTTTTTTAGCTACAATCAAAATCAAGCAGACGTAATAACCCAACGTAGCAATAGCAGTATTAGTCAAGAGTTTGATAATAATGAGGGCGAGCGTTTGACAGGCCGTTTCATCAGCGAATGGAAACAACAAGCTGAGCAAAATAGTGAACAAAGTATCAAACTGATTGTTCAAGCAGAAGATGAAGAAAGCAGCAAAACCACCTATCAAACCTTACAAGCAGGTGGTCAACAAACTAGCCAAGAGCAAACCGAACGTAACGAAAATGAATGGGCATTAGATGCGCGTGCTAAACGCGTGTTTTTAGAAAATCACATGGTATCGGCTGGATTAGAATTTCGTCAAAAAGAAAGCGAAGAACAACAATATAAACAACAAAAATTAAGCAATGATTCACAAGTTGATGAACAACGTATGGCTGTATGGTGGCAAGATGAATGGTTGTTATCCGAACAACATACTGTGACTTACGGTTTGCGCTGGCAACAGATTGATAATGAGATTAACGACAGCCAACAAGGTGTGATTAGTCAAAAAGATGAGACCTTCGCGCCTTCGATTCATTATTTATGGCAACCCAATCAACAATGGAACTTTAGAGCCAGTCTTGCTCAGCATCAACGTCCTGCCTTTGCCCGTGAATTAAGTCCTGTGGTGCGTGCCGCATCAGGTGTTAATAGTTCAAGTAATCCAGATCGTGTAGGCAATCCCACTTTAGATAACGAAACCCAACGCAGTATTGAGTTAGGTGCAGAACATTATTTGGCGGACAAAGCAGGCAATGTCTCGTTATCGGTATTCGAGCGACATATCAGTGATTATGTGCAACGTTTAACCTTGTTAGAAAATAATCGTTGGCTTGAACGTCCTTATAATGTGGGTGATGCGCGTTTGCGTGGTGTAGCTTTAGATAGCAAAATTCAACTTAAAGCATTATCTCTAGCTAATATGATCCTACGCGCAGGCTATGCCTATACCCAAAATACGCTCACTGACCCAGTAGCCAATTTAGGCTCAGGTGAGGGTGACCGCCAAAGTGCCAATTTAGCTGTGGAGTACAAGCTAAATAACTTAACTTTAGGTGGGTCAGCTAACTATATTTCGGCTGTGGATAGAGAAAGTAGTGCTACAGTATCTCAAGAGCAAGGCGCACAAAAAACGGTCAATGCTTATGCCGCATACAAACTCAATAAGCAGTTTAATGTACGTTTAGCGGTCAATAATCTTTTGGCGGAAGATAGAACAGACATCCTTTATGAGTACGACAATCAAGGCCAATTAAAGCGTATTGAACACGATGTCATGAATACTTATGCCAATATTATTTTGAGTGTTGATGGTCGTTGGTAGGTGTTTATTAACCTCTATCGCCCATCATTTCCAATTGCATGGCTTTATTTTTGGCGTTAATAGCGGTCTCGGTTTTGCCTTGTTGGTCTGCCGCTTGCGCTACTAAACGCCACAATGCTGCTTGTTGAGCATTACCTTGAGCATAAGACAAGCCTTTACGCGCCAATTGCTCGGCTTCGCTAAATCGTGCTTGCTGTAAACGTACTTCGGCTAACTTTTGATAGACAGTGGCCGATTGTGGGGCTAAACGCTGCGCTCGCTCCAAACTGACTACTGCTTCTTCAAAATTACCTTGTTGCAAACTTTGATTGGCACTGGCTAACAAATTTTGCACAGCAGGCATATTACGACCATCCGCTAATTGTTTTACAGGCTGTGGGGGAGTCACGGGTTTCATTATCACAGGGCTTGTGGCAACAACAGGTTTAGGTGCTGGCTCACTTGGCGTGATTTGAGGTTTGGCTTTTTCTATCACGATAGGACTTGATGTAGGCTTATAAACCACTTGTGGTTTAGTCACGGTTTTAGTGCTAGTTTGTGTAGGCCAGCCATAATCAGGCATATTTTGACAACCTGTTAAAACCAAACCTAAACCGATAATAGTACAAATCTGACGCATTGCTGTTACCTAAAAATATCCAAAATTTTATTAACCGAGCTATTTACAATGTCGTTGATAGGGTCATTGACCGTTGCTTTATCAGCAGCACACTCACTCACTTCTAATGCAGAATTGCTCAAGACAGGCACTAATAATGCATCTACACAACCTTCTGCGCTGAGCTTGCCAGCACCATCTAACCACTGCCATTGCACTGTATCAGGCTGTATGGTTTGTAATGATACGGGTTTTAGTTTGCTCATGATATCCGTCCAGATAGGTAATGCCCCCGAACCACCCGATAAACCTGTCGCTTTATTATCGTCATTACCTAGCCATACAACAGCCAAATAGTTGCCTGTATAACCTGCAAACCACGCATCACGCGCTTCATTGGTCGTGCCTGTTTTACCCGCCATCACTAAATCTTTGGGTAATTTAGAATAAGCCGATGCACCCGTACCATTTTGCATGGTTTTTTGCATAGCATAATTAACCAAGTACAACGGAGCGGGGTCATAAACTTGCTTTAATTCTAAACCATAACGGGTTAGACGTTTACCTTTAGTATCAACCACTTCTCTAATGGCTCGGGGCGAAGTTTGAAAACCATTCGCGGCAAAAGGCTGATACAAACGTAATACTTCCATTGGCGATAAATTGACAGTACCTAATAAAATGGACGGATATGCAGGTAAATCTTGGGTGACACCAAGTTGTTTTAAGGTGTTAATGACAGCACCAATCCCCACCTTTTCATCCATACCCAAGCGTATTGTCGCTTGGTTGTAAGATTGTGTGAGAGCCGAATATAAAGGAACGATACCATGTGACTGACGGTCATAGTTTTCGGGACTCCATACATCACCGCTTTGACCGCGCACTTGTACAGGGCCATCATCAATCGGAGAGGCTACACTAAATTGACCTGTTGCTAAGGCAGTTAAATACACCGCAGGTTTAAGTAACGAGCCAACTTGTCGAGACGCATCCACCGCACGATTAAAGCCTGTAAATGTGCCATAACCACCCACAACCGCTAATAATTCACCATTTTCAGGATTAGCCACCACCACTGAACCTTGTAAAGTTTGGGTGCGTTTTGCTTGGCGCAAACGAGCGATGTGTTGATTAAATGCTGTTTGGGCAGCATTTTGTACTCTTGGGTCTAAGGTGGTAAAAATGCGTAAGCCAGATGAGTTTAAATCATCCTCTTGATATTCTTGTTTTAATTGACGACGTACCACATCTAAAAAGGCAGGAAAAACACTTAAACCTGTCGTGGGGGCTTTTAAAATACCTAAAGGTTTGATTTTGGCCTTATCAAACTGAGTTTGAGTAATATGACCATCTTTTAATAAATTGGCGAGAACCACATTACGCCGTTCAATGGCACGCTCAGGGTTACGCCAAGGATTGTAGTAAGAAGGGCCTTTGACTAAGCCTACCAACAGTGCCACTTGATGTAAGGATAATTCGCTAATCGGTTGACCAAAATAAAATTGTGCAGCTAAACCAAAACCATTGATTGAGCGATTACCATTTTGACCAATATTTACTTCATTTAAATAGGTTTCTAAAATTTCTGCTTTGTCGTAATGCCATTCTAATAACAGAGCCATTAACGCTTCATTGACTTTACGTTTAAGTGAGCGTTCATCGGTTAAATAAAAGTTTTTGACTAATTGTTGGGTGAGGGTACTGCCACCTTGACGTAACTCACCACTGGTGACATTTACTAACATGGCGCGTAACGTGCCACGAATAGAAACCCCATAATGATTATAAAAATTTTTATCTTCGGTAGACAGTAAGGCTGCTTCTAAGTATTTAGGTGCTTCTTTAAGCTGCATTAACACACGATCTTCGTTGTGTTTGGGGTAAATACCACCAATTACTAACGGTTCTAAACGCACAATGCCCGAACTATTAGCTTGGGTGCTGGCTAAATCACTGATGTTATTGCCTTGAAATTGTAGCTTTAATACTTGTGAACGCTCAGTTTCATCGGCAAAAACAAAGCCTCGGGTATGAATATACAGCTCACCGTCTTTTTCGGTATAAGCTCCCGCACCATCATAATTTTCTTGACGGCGATAGTGCAGCAGTTGCAACTCGGCCAATACATCGGCTTTGCTTAAACTTGCCCCTGTATAAAGCTCTAAAGGTCGGCTATACACTTTGGCAGGAATCGCCCAGCGTTTACCTTCAAACTTTTCACGGACTGTGCTATCCAAAGATAAGGCATAAATACCTAAACCAACAGCGCACAACATGCCGAGCATGATACACAGCAACAAAATGGTGATAATAAAACCCTGAGCAGGCTTTTTCGGGGGATTTTTGCAGGTCATAACTTGTTACAAGTTAGAAAAGATGCGGCATTGTAACCCGACTTAGCATGGAGTGCGATGTACTTTTGTGAATTAGCTTCGCGTGTGATTTTGGTCTGTTTTTTTGTTTTGTCACAAAAATAGTTTAAGCTGTATCTAGTTTGCTTGTAATTGATTTTAGTTAAAGAATTAGATAATTCTCTTTAAGGTGCATTGCCTTATTTTGTACATTCCAATGCGCTAAAAGAGTGCAAAAAAAGCCAAAAAGTTGCAAAAAACTTGGCAAGCATTTTGCAGATTATGGAAAAGACAAAATACACTCCAATGGAGGAGCAAAAATATGGCCTGTCGTAATATCGCTATTGAAGATACACACGGATATTTTCCAAATCCCAATCACTATGATGAAATGATAAGCTTGGGAGAATGTCGTCCACATTATCAACATATTGCAACATGGCTTGGTAACACTCCTTTAGAAACACTACTGTTGAAGCGTCAACAATCAGAAGCACGTTTTAGACAAGAAGGCATTACTTTTACCGTCTATGGTGATAACGCAGGGACAGAGCGTTTAATTCCCTTTGATATGATTCCGCGTATTATTCCTGCCGATGAATGGGCGATGATGTCTAAAGGCTGTGAGCAACGGATTCAAGCCTTAAATGCGTTTTTACATGATGTCTATCACGAGCAACATATTCTTAAAGCAGGCATTATTCCCACCGAGCAAGTATTAACCAATGAACATTACCAAGCAGTAATGAAAGGTTTAACTTTGCCACACAACATTTATGCCCATATTGCAGGCATTGATTTGGTGCGTCATAGTGATGGGACGTATTATGTCTTAGAAGACAATTTACGCACGCCATCAGGTGTGTCGTATATGCTTGAAAATCGTAAAATGACTGAGCGGTTGTTTCCCGATTTAATTGCTCAACATAAAGTATTACCCGTAAGCCATTACCCTGATTATTTAAAAACCACGTTGTTAGAAGCGTCAACCGTACAAGGTGCAACGATTGCTGTACTAACACCAGGCCGTTTTAATAGTGCGTTTTTTGAACATGCGTTTTTGGCACGGTCAATGGGCGTTAATTTAGTCGGTGGCAGTGATTTGGTAGTTAAAAACGAAGTGGTCTATATGAAAACCATTTCAGGCTTGCAAAAAGTAGATGTGATTTATCGGCGTTTAGATGACGACTTTATTGACCCCCAAGTGTTTAATCCTAACTCTATGTTAGGTGTGGCTGGCTTAATGTCGGCTTATAAAGCGGGTAATGTGATTTTGGCAAATGCAGTCGGTACAGGCGTAGCTGATGATAAGTCGATTTATCCTTATGTACCTGATATGATTCGTTTTTATTTAAAAGAAGAACCCATTTTACAAAATGTACCCACTTGGCAATGTCGTAAACCAGACCATCTAAGTCATGTATTAGCTAATTTGCCTGAATTAGTGGTGAAAGAAGCACAAGGTTCAGGTGGTTATGGCATGTTAATTGGCCCCGCCGCAACTAAGGCCGAAATAGAAGATTTTAGAGCTAAAATTATTGCCGAGCCTGCAGCATATATTGCTCAACCTACTTTGGCCTTATCTACTTGCCCAACCTTTGTGGCTTCAGGTATTGCTCCACGCCATTTAGATTTACGTCCTTTTGTGTTGTCGGGTAAGGAAGTGCGTTTGGTAGCGGGTGGTTTAACCCGTGTCGCCTTAAAGGCAGGTTCATTGGTGGTCAATTCGTCACAGGGTGGTGGTACTAAAGATACATGGGTATTGGCAGAATAGGTATTTATTAAGCAGGACTTACGCATTGCACCGCAATTAGCGCGTTTTCACCCTCACATCAACCCTCTGGGAGGAGCGTAGCGGAGGGCGAGGGCGTGAGCAAATAAGCGATAATCGCGTAAGTACTATTAAGTCTAAAAGATAGGAAATAATGTCATGTTGTTATTATCAACAGCAGCAGATTTATATTGGTTAGGGCGATATTTAACCCGCGCTCAAGAGTTGTTAACGCTATTAGTTGCGGCATTTACTGCACCGAGTCGAGAAAATTTAACTATTCCTTTAAGTTTAACCGCAACTGGTTCTTATTATTATCAACAATATACCGAACTCAAACAGGCGCATTTAGCTAGTTTTTTTAGTGATGAGCAAAATATGAGTAGTGTCACGAGCTGTATTAGTGCGATTCGTGCTGATGCACAGGCAACACGTGGTTATTTACCGAATCAAATTTGGTTGGCGGTTAACGGAATATATTTAGAGTGGCAAGCCCATTTATTAACCCAAAAAGACCAAACATTTTGGCTGGGTTCGTATCAAAAGCTCAAATTGCAATTAGATGAATTGAGTCAAGCGATTGCCAGCCAAGAACAACAGTCATTAACGGTATTTGTCGGGATTGGTCAGCATATTGAGGGCTTAGATACGCTGTTGCGTCATGGTTTGGTTAAACAAGCCATGAGTTTTGATTACGAGCAGACTTTAATCGTTGCTCAACAATTGCAAGCAAAACTTGACCTGCTGCCAAGTGAGTTGTGGCAACAAGCACAAAATAATGCCTTAGTGTTATCGAGTTTAGTGATAGAGCAAGAACCGATAC
>Ga0247722_10001237_pt1 | contig 14333 bp, 4 predicted proteins | sample MSEWelMarce3H_FC_FD_189094 | JGI IMG/M metagenome (GOLD analysis project Ga0247722, IMG submission 189094) | Subsurface sediment microbial communities from gas well in West Virginia, United States - MSEEL Well Study Marcellus 3H_FC | ecosystem: Environmental > Terrestrial > Deep subsurface >... | reverse complement strand
TTTTCGTTTTCGTTTTCGTCCTCTTTCTCCTCTTCTGTGTCGGAATCCGCCTTGCTCTTTTTCAGAACCATCTTGCAACCTATCCCCGCATTGGTATCCAAGCAAAAAAAATTGTTCGGGTTCGATGACTCTGGAGATGAAGATGAAGAGGAGGAGGATGAGGAGGAGGAGGAAGAAGTAAACAAAGGAGGAGCACCCAAGGCAAAGAAGGTTGGCAAGATGGTTCTGAAAAAGAGCAAGGCGGATTCCGACACAGAAGAGGAGAAAGAGGACGAAAACAAAAACGAAAACGAGGATGTAGATGAGGGGGAGGAAGAGGAGGACACGTCGTTGCGCGCCAACCCCAATACCCTGCACGATGTCTCCAAACTGAAACTGAAAAGCCCGAACTATTTTCAAAAACGCCTAGAAACCAGAGACGCGCTTCTGTTCAAATCCATTAAAGAAATCAAAAACGACAAGTTCAACAAATACTCGCGAATATGCCCATCCACCGCTAGAAGGCAACCCGTCGTCCTCACTAAAAAGGAATTAAAAAATGTGATTAACGCCAACCCTGGCGTCGTTCCGGGTAGGTTTAATGCAGACGACAAGTTTGTAATCGATGTCGATGAAGAAGGCGTGCCCAAAAACGATATTGTGGAATACAGCACAGACCCCAATAATGAGTATTACTATATGTGCCCGCAATACTGGTGCCTGACCAAAAACATTCCTCTAACGCAAGAGCAAGTGGATGAAGGCAAGATTTGTGGGGGGAAAGACAAAATCATCCCCAAAGACGACCTCACCCCCGGTAAGAATAGCATATATCACTTCTTTTACAAAAAGGAGCACGAGGATGCGAAAGGAAATTACATTCAGCACTACCCTGGGTTCCACAAGCAAAAAACAGATGAATCCAAAGTCCCAGACCCAGACAAACCAGGCGCTTTTAAAACAGTCGGGAACTATTCGATTCCTTGTTGTTTTAGTTTGGTTCACGACAAGACAAAAGTGTTGCCTTCCAAGGAAGATTATATCAAAGGCCCGGAGCAATTCCCGCTCCCCTCTGGTAGATGGGGATTTCTTCCTTTGGCTGTTTCAAAATTGTTACATGAAGCAAACATCCGATGTAACCTAACCCAGGGAAACATTGGCAACAAGGGCTCTCAAAAATGTTTATTACGTTGCGGTGTGGAAAACAGCACAAACCAGTCTTTTATTGCCTGCTTGGCTAGCGCTCGGTTTTACAACGAGACCATCCCGAATATAAGAAAGATGAAAGACCTTATCATTGACAGCTTGACGCTTGACGACTTTATTAAATACCAAAACGGCAACTTGGTATCCAACTTTGAATATGACGACCCTGAGTTTGATTTGGACAGCCCAAAATACATTGACAAGAAAAATCCTGTTACCTATGTGAACTACAAGGCGTCCAAGCTATTTACCAGCATGGATAATAAAAAGGGAAGAAACAAGGAGAAACAAGCAAACAATCAGCAATCCAACCTGTTTGTAAGAAAAGCGGTCCAATCCTATTTGCAATTCAAGCGCTTCTTAGATGACGACGATGTTTACATTGACTATACCTACTTGTGGGACATTGTGTGCGAGAATAATTCAAAGATATTCCCACACGGAGCAAACTTGATAATTCTTGAGCTTCCAGACAATGACGTTACCAACAATATCGAACTGATTTGCCCAACCAACCAGTATTCAAGCGAAACATTCAATGAGCACAAGTCAACCATTATACTAATGGTGAGGAACAATATTTTTGAACCCATCTACTTGTATTCCAAAGTAGGCACAAACGTGAAGATTCTTCCTACATTCACCTCCAAGAATCCACAAATGCCTGCCAAAGAGCGCGCGATGTTTTTCAAGATTTTTAAGCAACTCTTTGAAAAGTGTCGCCCAAAAAATAGTTTGGATAAGAGGGTGTTTGAGTTCTCAAAGCCAGTTCTGCTGGACAGGCTAATCACACGGCTACAAACACTCAAGTTCACGATTCTGCATCAGGTCGTAAACTTTCAAGGGAAAGTCATCGGACTCGTGGTGCAAAACCAGAACAAATCCTTGAAAGGGTTTGTGCCTTGCTATCCAGGGTCAGTGTATTCAAACATTGGCGGAGAGCCGGTTGGGTTTGTGTATATGGATGAAAACGAAAAGATATGGGGGAAATACGCCGACACGTTGCGACTATTGGCGCTTATTAACTACTCCACAAAGAAGCGCACCATGTTACCGAAAACACACACGCTATATATCCCCGTGTTACCCAAGTTCCGAGTGGTGGATAACGGGGTGGTAGTGGGACTATTAACCGAAAGCAACCAGATGATACAAATAAGCGACCCATATCCTCAAACCGAAACCAAACAAGAGGAAGACTTGGAGTCACTTGAGGATACAATGGAGGATTATGTTATCTCTACCGACGGGGAACCGCTACTGAATAACCCAAACTTGGAATCCGTCGATGTGCATACATTGAATAACCAATCTCTTGATAAGGAACGTATTGAATACATAAGGAAGATTAAGCTGGAAACGAACTTTTTCAATATTTTCAGGAATGCCGTACGCACGTTCTTGAACAAAAACAAGGGAATACGCCAAGAGCTAGAAAGCCTCATCAACAACCGTTCATTGCCATACAACCTCAAATTGGAGGAGGTTGTAAGAATGATACGCACGCAGGTGGAACGCAACAACATTGTCCAGTTTGAAGATTTTGAATACGAAGCAGTCAACAAATTAATACAAAGCAACATCTCTACTCGCATCCACCTTTCACAGGAGGTGGGCATCTGGTTTGATGAAGAACTTCAAAAATATGGCACGTGCTCATCTGCCCCAAAAGACAAATGCGCGAAAATCCAACCAACACTTTGTCAACCAAACCCAAAAGTAAACGGGTGCACGGTGATTTTACCAAAACAAAATATGCTAGATGGGCGCAACAACAATGAGCAAATGTATTTCGATAAGCTGGCAGATGAAATCATACGGTATAGTCGTGTGAATAGCTTCATTTTTAAGCCAAACACATACTTGTCGTTTAACCCGATAGAATACAAAATCAACGAGGACGAGATTATCCTGCTTGAAAGTTTAATCAAAGATTATTATGTAGGATTAGTTCCTGCTCGGCAGAACCCATACGCGAAAAATAACGCATATGATACGGCGTATCCCAAAAAAATGCTGGACGCGTTAAAATACAACAACATTGATTCAATTGATGAGCTGATTACTCCTGAGCAAAAATTAGTCAAGGAATGCAATCGTTTAAAACTCCCGCAAATCTCATCCCTTAAATGGCGGTTATGCTTTCCGAGCAAGTTTGCAGAGCTACAATTCGGTAACACTGTGCATTGCACATTTGATGTCGTCTTGTATATTTTGAGAAAACACGCCATCGTAAACCCGGATACGAACGAACCATACAAAACACCGAATGAGCTGAAAGACATTCTGTTTGAAGAGTATACGCGAATTATCGAAGAGTTCTCACGACTACAAAGCGCAGCCAACGTGCGCGAGTCGGTGCGCGTTATGGAGAACCGAATATTGAATGTGTTTAACGAGCAGGGAAAGCAGGTGCTTGCAAAACAAGTGCAAGAAGGTTCACTCTCGTTTGAGGGCTTGATTGGCAATGCGGAATATTATCTGACAAACTTGGATATTTGGATACTATTATCCTACTTTAAGGTCCCGTCGGTATTTATTACCAAAACAGATAAAAAATGTATGATGGAGTCCAACTTTCAACAATCGGCCTTCGTAATCTATTCTGGGACTGAAAACGGAACCGTTCTTGAAAACGAAAAAATGGTATACATATTATCCCCGAGCTACACGATTCGCAAAGACGTTCGCCCAGTGTATAAACTGGTGTATCACAATAACCAGATTGCGTTTAATTTGCATATGTTGAAAGAGGGGGATTGCAAAACGCAAATCATGGACGCAATCCAGCACAAAACCCGCGTGGAAGACTTCTTGGCAAACTATGAAAAAACAACGAAAGGCGATGCGCAATGTGTGGCAAAAGAATCCGTTACACCTCAGCCCCCGAAACCAAAAGCCACGCGCAAGCGCCTGAAACCTCAAAAGCTTACCGGCATTGAGTCAAAAGGAGGCGCGAGGAGCACAAAAAAACGCACGCGTAAATCAAAATAATCACTGATTTCTTTGTGTAATACACGACCGGTAAGCATTTACTTTATATAATACATATTTATTGCATTATATCAAGTGTTAGATTATGTGCGAGCACCATTTATGATACACTAGACTCCTCGCTATCCACGATTGTGCTGCCATCGTGACTACCTACCTCCTCGTCGCTATCGCTATTGTGGTCCGCCCAATTTGGATTGGATGGCTGTAAGTCTACTGTTCGTAATCGCGACGAAACGTGTAATAACTCATTATTATAGTCGTCTCTGCTGTTATTACCTATACTGGACCTACTTCTACTGCTAGTGCTACTAGCTATACTGGTCCTACTTCTACTGCTACTATCACTACTATCACTATCATAGTCAATTTCGTTTAAGTTAAGTGGTCGAGGCACAACCACCGTTCTTACATGTTGTGCAGGAGGTAATAACCCATCACGGTTTGCATTTAATTGCGGGGCGCTAGACGCAGGACGAAATACCCAACTAAACAGTTCACACGCGCGAACGCTCTTCCTGAAGTGTGCATCAACCGAGGGGATAGTTAACACTGGGTGAGCAGTATTGAACTTATTTACATTCGTGGTGGTATCAATATACTTGCGCCCAAACTGCGGATTAAAAAAATACAGCTGTTTTAGCCTGTCCTCCATATAGACTTGGTATTTGTGGCGTTTGTCCGTCTGCAAAGAGTATTCACCAATAAAATACAAATACAAATAGGGGCGCATTATATCGACCAGCTCGTTTTTGGGGAAATCCTCGCATATGCGTAATCGTGAAGTATAACGATTTGTTAGCAATATTGTTAACGCCTTGGCGTGCAACATGGAAGCCGGGACGTTTTGTATGTATTTTTTAATTGACAGGTCACGTAAATACGCCTCGTTTTCGATGGTAAAGTGAAGCAAGTTAAAATTAGATAAAAAGAACAAGTGCAGTAGCGTCGGCATAATGAAGTTACGCTCTTTCACAAAGAAGTAAATATTGTATAAAATGGCCGCACTAAACTTGATGTTATTATAGGGGTTCTTAATTGGTAACGGTTCTGCAAAGAAGGCATTGTCGTTTGTCAAGCACGTCTCAATGATATTGATAAGGTCTTGAATAATAAACATGTATTTTACATCATTCTGGTAAATGATAATCATGTTGGATTTTCGCGCGTTTATTTTGTTTAACCCAAGGTCGGTGTCAATTTTAACGATTGCTTTCTTGCATTTATATACGCGCGCAAACCGGTTCAATGCAAAATAGTGTTTTTGCGTTTTCGAAAACGCTTTGAAAATGTGTTGCTTTTGGTTGGGGGTAAAAAACACGTGTTCCAACACGTAGTTCAGGGATTCCAGCTTGGCGCGCGCATAATTCAGTGTGTTTGGGCGTTCTCGCATCTGAAAGTGCATCATGTTCATCATATAATAACACATAAACCGGGTATTATCCTGCAACTTGTCTGTGTAGTGTATTTCATATGGGGAGCGAGGCGGGTCGCGTTTATACACACTCTTCCAAAACTTGTGATTGTCCCCGTCTGGAAAAAAAATATCGTTGGTCTTACATTTTAATTGGAAAATAGTGCAAAAGGTTGCCATTTCATAATATAACACAAAACATTTAATATTTATTTATCATATAATATATATATATTATGAATGATACAGGGGATAATACAGTAGTTTCGGAGAATGATATTAATCTTGTCGTTTCGGAGGAGTCGTTTCTGGACAAATTGACCCAACTAAACCCGGACATAGAGTCACTTATTAAGGAAATAAACTCTGGCAATGTTGACCTAAAACACTCAGACGTCTACGGAGACAATGCGCTCATAATGGCTTGCCAGGATGAACAATTAAAGGAGGTTGCGCGCGCATTGATTACTATTGGTAATACAGATATTGCGAAACTTGACTTGGGATATGTGAATAAAAACGGAGACACTGCGTTAATGATGGCTTGCTATAACGGGTTAATAGAGGTAGCAACCGCATTAATTGCAACGGGTAAATCCAAACCAGACACGGTGAATTACGATGGCGAGACCGCGTTGACATATGTCTGTCGTAACGGGATGAGAGAGGTTGCGTTAGCATTAATTGACACAGGTATTTCGGCACCTGGACAGGTAGCGAATGATGGATTAACTGCATTAATATTGGCTTGCCATACAAAATTAGTCGACGTTGCTTTGGAGCTTATTAAAACAAATCAGTCCAAGCCAGGACATATTGATGGAGATGGAGACACTGCCTTAATGGTTGCGTGCAGAAACGAGTTGTTAGATGTTGCGCAACAATTAATTGACACTCGTAAGTCCAAGCCTGGACAAGTAAATCGCGAAGGGGACACGGCGTTAATTATTGCTTGCCGGAATGGGTTGTCAGGGGTTGCGCAACAATTAATTGAGACAGATAAATCTAAACTAGGTCACGTAAATAATAATGGGAATACCGCGTTAATTATTGCTTGCCAGGTTGGGTTGTCAGATGTCGCGTTAAAATTAATTGACAAGGGCAAGGATAACCCAGAACAGAACCCGAATCCAGGACAGGTAAATAATAATAAAGATACAGCGTTAATTATTGCTTGCCAGAATGGGTTGTCAGATGTCGCGTTAAAATTAATTGACAAGTGCGGAGTTAATTTGTATCAGGTGGATAAAGATGGCTTTTCTGTATTAGATTACGCAACCCAAAATGATTTGTCCGAAGTGATAAATGCGTTCCCAAAAGATGAGATAAATATAAACCAAACCGGCTTTAGTGCAGAAACGGTAGTCAACACAGTTATACAGGATTATTTAAAAGAAACCCCAGGCAATATTGTGTTTTTATTCAATGGTCAGTATTATCATACATCAAAAAAATCACTAAAAAAACAATTAATCATTACAAATGTAAAATATGGCTGTAAGAAGGCAGGCGATTCGTTACAATTTGTTTTAGATGAGAATGTAATGTATGATACTCCTTATTTGTCATTGTCGTCCGTATTTCCCGTGCAAATATTGATTAAATTGGAAGATGCGGATAAAATAATTGACCCGTTGTCAGGAAATATGTTTGTTCTTAGAAATACGGGATTAAAATTACCTGCCATTGTTTCAGAAGATTTTTTAAGAGGTTCTGGTGGAGCGAGTTCCGACCACTGTCAGCCTGGAAAGGCAACCGATGTGTATGCTGTATTTGTAGCCTCTCCTGTTTGCGGCGCAATTGCCAATGTGGATGAAAAAGATGATGCCCTCATTGCAGTTCAAAAGAATAACTTTATCATTAGATACAAAGAAAAAAACTACACTATACCTGTTGGTCAGGTTAACAGTGTAGAGGAGTTGAACAATCTGTTTTTAGACCAATTGGTTTCACAAGAGGTTGTTCCCGATAAGAACTACAAAGTGAGACTTCTCTTTGGTTCGGGTATCGTGTGTGATGAAAAATTAAAGAAAATAAAAGAGGACCCATCTAATTCGGTCATTCAAGCGGTAGTAAACAAACAAAATGGAGGTAAAAGGACAAAAAAAGTGAAACGAGTCAACCGAGTCAGGAAAACAAAACGAGCGAAGCGAACCAAAAGAGGTAATAGAGCAACCCTAGCAAAAAAAAGAAAAACAAAAAGAAAATAAATATCTCCATATGCGTATCCTTTACTTTGCAAACAACCAATAATAAAAAATATGTTAATTTTTTATTATTTATACTTGTATTACTATCTACTATCTACTATCTACTATCTACTATCTACTATCTACTTACCTTCTTAAAATCCTGGGTTATACTCGTTGTCTTCGCCAAGTTTGGTCTGTTTAATGTTCGCCACATAGTTATTTATCTTCAGGTTGTCTGTGCTGCACACGTTGCCTGCCTCCGCGTCTTTCAATCCGGACAACAAGTTCTCCAGTTCCTTGGTCTCGTCTGCATAGCTAACATCCACCGGCTGTTGCTTCTTCATTTCTTCAATATCCAGTATCACTTGGAACGCGCTTGTTCCGTAAAATCCCTCTTGACCGCACATTACGTTCGCCGAGATTCCCCTCATAATATCCAGCTCCGCGTGTTGCGCCGCATCCAAGAATATCTTGGGCGTTTCTTCAAACGAGGCTTTCGCAATCGGGCCAATGTTGTCGCTGTTGATGCCGTGTCTGAAGATGGAGATTAATCTATGTGTGTAGGTCATTCTGTCGCACAGCAAGCTCAGGTGGTGGTAGTTGATATATGCGCTGTCAAACTCCAGCACTTCTACCAGTTCATTGTATATCGATTGGCGCGCCGCTTCAATACCCAATACATTATAGGTTTCCACAATGTGATTGCTGTATGTTCTAGTGCTATCAATGTAGTCTAGTGCAAGCACATCCAGCAAATTAGACCCCACACCGTCTAGCACCCAGATTTCCTGTTGTTTGAATGCTCCGGCGGTTTCCACCACATTGTCTTTAATCTTTCTGAGCACTACGCTATCAATTCCTTTAATTCCTCGCAACACCACGTTATCCAGCATTTGCTCTTGGAAGTTCTTGAGCAAGTAGATTTGGTCCGACTGGTCAAGCGAGTTTCCCTTTGTCTTTTTTATGCCACTTCGCGAGTTGTTGATAACCTCGTTCATTCTTATTCTGAACACAAGTTTGTCTGCGTTGTAGTCCGCGTATACGCAACTGATTTCTTCGCCAAAGCTGTTGTTCAGGGTAAAGTGGATATCATCCATTGTGATATTTTTCTCCAACATCACTTCCGCGTCCATCTCCATGCGTATCACCCACTTAGACTTGACTGCTTCTTCGCTTTCGTTGTCTTCGGCACATTCTTTCAAAATATCTTCCACGCGCTTGTATTGCTCCAACGTCGCGCGGTCCTCCTCAATCATCGTGTTCAAATCATCCGGGTCAAAGCACAGTTCTACCGATTGCACAACTTCTCTCATCTTGGTATGCTCAAGCATATACATAATCGTTTGCGCTTTGGTTCGGTCGGTCTCGTCATCCGGCTTCAAATACACCGTAAGCAATGGATTCTTTGGTTCGGTGGACAAGGACAGGATTTCTTCAATTCTTGGCACACCGCGGGTTACGTTCGACTTGGAAGCAACACCAGCAAAGTGAAATGTGTTGAGTGTGTTGTGAACAATGATACCGTAGCTTGTCATAAATGTTTGGTTCGCAGGAACTGTGAAATCATACACGAGTTCGGTTTGGGGAGCGCTGTATGTTTCAATGCGGACGACCTCGTCCCAGATTACCCCCGAGTTGTATGCTTGTCTTAGTATCGCCAGTTCCTTTTCCACTTTGTTTGAGTTCGGGTGATACTCAATTTCTCGGATGATTTGTTTCAGAGAGGAGCGCGATACCGTTTCTTCATTCGCGAAGGACGCCACGCGATTCGCGGGTATCACCTGGTAACAGCTTTTCAGAACGGGTCCAAGTCCATTTATATGGTCGCAGTCAAACGCTACCTCGATACACTCTGACAAGTTGAATAATTCAATTGCGTGCGACCCACTACCAATGCACTGGAGGTATTTTGATGAATAGCATGCGGGAATAATCAGAGTAAAGCTTTGCACTCCTTGTTCCACATTAGTGTTGTTTGTGATGGTAGCGAAGATGTCAAAGTAGCTCAGCAACAAGGCAAGGTCGCTCACTAATTGTTTGCTACGGCAATACAGCTCGATTTGTTTCTTGTTGTCATCGCAGAATATTGCGCCCGACATGTCTGCGTATGTCTGGATTAGACCCGATTTGAACTCGTTGGGCGCAGTAAACGCGAAATCGGGAATCACTTTGTCAAACACAACTGTCTTGCAGGTTCTGGCAATAAACTCAGCAAGTTCTTTGCTTTTCACGCTAATGTTGGATACATTATTGTCTCCGCTACTGGTTGAATCATATTGCGCAAGTATTTCCTCCATCTCGATAATACAGTCGTTGGGAACATTGTTTATGAATATCTTTGAAGGAGTGTAACTACCATTGGCAATGTAGGCACCAATGAACGCGCTGAACGGATATCCTAGTCTGAATGAGGTGCTCTCTCCAACTTGCACGTGGGTATTTACAAACAGGTTGTCAATATGGTTCGCTACTGGGATACGCATTCCGGGTTTCATATTGGCGCCTACAATCGCCTCTACTGTCTGGTTTGCTCTCACCAAGTGGGAATGGCTAGTAGTCGTGTGCACTACGCGTCCGGACTTGGTTACCACCTTCATCATATTTCCATTGACTGGATGTCTGCTCACGTGGGATAGTTTGTTCCAAACGGTTTTTTCCTCCTTGTCCACGCCAATCACATAATACTCGTCCTCAAGACCTTCAAGCAGGGTTTCCACGCTATTTACGTGTCCGGTTCCGAATGTTCTTTCGGGGTATTTCTCAATCAAGTCATCGCAAAAGTCGCCGATTTGTCCAGATACGAGGGCAGGAATACCAGTGAGCTTATTTACCTTTACTAGTTTGATGTGCTCATCATATGCGAGCGACATTTGGGTAGTAGGTTCACCAATACTTTGCGCGGCAATCATCCCGACCATTTCTCCAGGGGCTACAATCGCGCGCTTATAGTTCAGTGTGATGGTTTCTAACAAATCCGTTAGCGCGACACGGTTAAATCGTTTGGTGAACAACAAATCTTTGGGAGACAAGTAGAAGTAATACAGCGTTTTAAACAGCTGGGTAGGAGCGACATAGTATAGCTTCTCTAGCTGGGCGTAGTAGTGCTCAATCAGGTCATATGCTTCCAAAGGGGTGATGTCGACTAGCGAGGTAGCGCTCAAGTTGTGATGGCCAATGGCGTTGCTAATCAAGTGAGCAAATCCCACTGGAGCGCGCACGATTTTCTCGTCTTTGTTTCCAAACACATACTTTACAATTTCGTTACGCTTGGTAATCATAAACTCGGTGTAGTATTTGCATTTTTCAATAAACGCAGGGAGTTCCTTCTTGAACCGGGTGATGGCGGCCTTGACAAACAGCAACGACATCTGTTTCATGGTGAACTCCTCTTGAGGGTTGTTGAAGTGAGCATAAATATCTTGAATCGACATTGTCACCAATCGCAACTCTTGATTCTCCACCTTAATGGTATCAATGTTATCATCTCCATAACTGAACTGAACGATTTTGTTTTTGCTGGTGCGGATGGTCATATCATAGCTCACCATTAGGTCTTCTAATCCTTTAATCAATCTTCTTTGGATGTATCCGGTAGAACTGGTTTTCACTGCAGTATCAATCAAACCAATACGACCACCCATTGCGTGGAAGAACAGCTCCTGAGGGGTGAGGCCGTGGATGTAAGAACTTTCTACGAAACCGCGGGCTACTGGAGTGTCATCGTATTTGGTGTAATGGGGAAGGGTTCTGTGCTCAAACCCATAGGGAATGCGCTTTCCGTCCACGTTCTGCTGACCGAGGCAAGCAATCATAAACGTGATATTCAGGTCAGAACCTTTGGAGCCGGATTGAGACATCGCTACGAAGCGGTTGTCCTTCTGCAAGTTCTTCAAGCATTCCTTGCCAGTTTCTGCGGTAATCTTTTTCAGGACATTGTCAATCTGGCTTTCGAACTCTTGCTCGTTGGTTTTTCCGCTGTTGTTTTCAAACGCGCCGATTTGCACTTGGTCAATAATGGACTTGACCGCGTTTTTCTTTTCGCTAATAATCTTGACAATGTTGTCATTCGCGGTGTCGCTAATAATTAAATCGCTAATGCCGACGCTGAATGCAGTGCCTTTCATATACTCGGTCACAATATTCTGCAAGTCATCAATAAAGGTGGAGGCAGCCATGTTTCCAAAGTCGTTACAGCAATGCTGGATTAACCCACCGCCTGCAAATATTCCCTTATCAATCTGCCCGCGCAAATATTCTCCATTTTTCACTTCCACCACGTTGTTGGACTTGGAAGGGTCGTCTTTTTCTCCAAACAGCTTGTTCTTCATCTTAAACGAAAAGCTCGGCATAATTTGGGATAGCACGTTGAAGCTGGTAACTCTGTCTCCGTAGGACAAGAGCTTGTCCACATTGATGGTCTTGCACATCATCAGCAGATTCATTGCTTCGCGAATACTGAAGTTCACTGTGTCTCTTGTGAACTGAAAACTGCCAACCATCGAGTCTTGGTATATGCCAATAATGGGCGCATTATTGCTTGGACTGATTATCTGGTATGGCACGGCCGCTAAGTTTAATAGCTCCGATTCGGACTCTGGGTCCTGTGGCATGTGTAAATTCATTTCCAATGAATATCTTATAGTTTCCTATAAGGTTAGACTATACCTTAAGCCTCATCAGGTTGGTTAAACCGTCATATGAGACCCACCACCGTCTAGTCGTTGAACCTTCCCCGTGCTCTATCATAGCGAGTGTAGGGGCTTGGCTGCGGATTATCCAATCCTTTACATTTTTACCATTGGGTTCGGCTATTAACCGAGTTCCTCACAATTGTTTCCAAAAGTGAGTGGTAGCAAAGGCTCTAAGGAACTTCCAGCAATTTGGTCACGTTGCTAATTGATTCTTTAATTCTTTTATAAAATTTTCTGCTTGTTTTCTACTATCTTCTAATGAAATATGAATTCCACCAAAATCTGCCTTTTTTCGATCTATATAAACATACCAACCATATTGTTCATTGTTTCTTTTTAATGGTTTTATATATTTTTCAATATCATCGTCAATATTTTTTACGTCTTTAAACCTTTCATATTTTTTATCTGCAAAATACTGTTTCACACCATTAGATACACGTTTTTTACTTTCGTCGCTATGAGTAAATACACTACCTCCATTTTTCAAATTATATCCATTCGGATATAAAGAGTTTAACTCTTTAATGTAGTATATTTCGCGTTCATCAGCATTAGATATCTCACAACATTCTATTAACTCAACTATAAAATCATCAACACCGTATTTTCTAATAGCATTGTTTAGAAAGTGTGATTGGTTTTTCTTTGTTGAGAACGCTTCTGAAATGTGGCATCTGAATCTACCTTCGTGTCCGTATGGTCTGTATTTTTTATGATTCAATATATGAGACACTGCTTGTCCTACATATATCTTACCATTTGAAAGGTTAATAATTTTATATATTTCGCAATATCTTTTGGTTGGTTCATCTAAAGTCTGTTTTGATAGTTCTAAATGTTTTGATAGTTCCATTTATAATAATTAAATATTTTATTTTTAAGTGCTTGTTTATTAAGAATCAAATAACTAGGGAGTTGCACGCTTTTCACGCTCCCTGTTGGGGACAAAATGTTCTTTACATATGTCTATCCCCGTCAAACGGTTGTTCCCAAGGGTTTCCCAAAGGGCCGGACTGTATCTTAAGCAGATTCAGGTTGATTAGACCATCACTATCTACCGGCTTCCGTTCAGTCTCTGAATGCCTTTCATATCCTATCATAACGGACTTAGAAAGTAGCACTGCGGATTGCCCAATCCTTCACATTTTTACCATTGGGTTCGGCTATTAACCGAGTTCCTCTTAATTCCTTTCGGAATCAGAGTGGTAGTGAAGGCTCTAAGGGGTTTCCCGCAACAAGAAGTCTTGCCTCAAAAGAGACTAGGGAGTTGCACGCTTTTAACGCTCCCTGTTGCCGACGTTGACTAGTTGGAACTAATCTGTGACGATACGAACGTCACAAGTTCATCGGCATTGTATGGTTTTGTGTCGGCGACATTCATTCTAAAAGTATCACCTCTGGTCATAATTCTTGCGATATGACACATCATGCTCATTCTGTGCAAAGTAGGCTGACGGTTAAACAATATTGGGTCACCATTCATCATATGACGGTGCACAATATCTCCCTCCTCCAAGACGATGGAGGCCCTATCCACATAGCGCAGAGTGATACTTTCTCCGTTTTTGCGTTCCAATATTTTTGCGCCTGGGTGTATGTCTGGCCCGTTCAATACGAGCTGTTTTAAGAACGATTTGTTAATCTTGTTCACGACCACCGGCTTGGTAATATTTTTCGCAATTTTCATTGGGATACCTAACTCGCGAATAGACAAGTTCGGGTCAGCGGTAATAACCGACCTAGCACTAAAGTCTACACGTTTTGCCATTAAGTTCCCTCTCATTCTTCCTCCTTTCCCATTTAATCTGTCTTTAATCGACTTCAATGGTCTTCCCGACCTCTGGGCTACTGGGG
>Ga0247722_10001236_pt1 | contig 14335 bp, 16 predicted proteins | sample MSEWelMarce3H_FC_FD_189094 | JGI IMG/M metagenome (GOLD analysis project Ga0247722, IMG submission 189094) | Subsurface sediment microbial communities from gas well in West Virginia, United States - MSEEL Well Study Marcellus 3H_FC | ecosystem: Environmental > Terrestrial > Deep subsurface >... | reverse complement strand
AACAATTTCCACTACCTTTCATTATTCAGTAGTAAGAAATAATCGATTGGTCTTAAAATGTTCTTCCATAATCTCTTGTGGTAGATATACCTTCTTTTTATCAATAACCGCACAATACATACTTCTATTTTCCATATCCGATAGATCTCCTAAGATACGATTTCCAGCAGATATTCCCCCATCAATTCCTACTGCTCTGCAGGAACAGAATTTGAAATCGTGAACATGTTTACTTTCAATTATTTCCTTACATTTCTTACAGTAGATTGCGTGTCTTGATTGTGTATATCGAACCCCTCCATATACGATAGACGGCATATACATCGTAATGTTTACTTAGTCTAAAGCATTTCTATCTTCTAATTAAATGATAATGTTGGGCATCACTTTATTAGCTATTGTAGTCTTTCTTATGTATATGTGGAAATCAAAACTAGAAAAGAAGGAAAGTCAAGGATGTTCTACCTGTCCTTCTAAGAAAAATGCTGATACTTATTAATGCACGACGACGACATCAGAATCAACAGCCTTATTAAAGGTGGTAAAACTCGTAAGACTAAACGCAGAAGGTCACGCTCTCTTAAACGAAAAACACTAAGAAGGAAAATTTCAAAGTAAGATTATAATAATGGATTTTTACGTATTAATGTTTTGGGCAGGTTTCTCAATCCTTATTGTATCACATGTCCTCCTTTTTCAGTCTATGCCTGGACATTCAACGATTGCACTTGTCGGAACCGGATTAATGTTTGTCGGCTCAAAACTCGGTCGTAAATTTTTAGGTTTAGAGTAAAAGATAGGATACACACTATGGACTTCACATACACTAATCCCGAGGGGTTCACATTCACCTTCACATTCAGTTTTGACTTTGAAGATGACTATTTTGATGACCTAGAAATAAATGACGAAAGCCTCTAAGTGGTTGTTATACATTCTTGGATTTGCGTTCGCATTCTGGGTTCTTCAACGCACAGTTCCAGAACACTTTACCGATTTATCAGCTCAACCAAAGGCAACTCAATGTCCTGATGGAACACGAACCACTACAGGATTATGTTTAATGCAAGATCCTTAGGCCAACTTTTGAAGTGGAGCCTGTCTAAATAAGACCCTTGAACTAAACTTTTGTGCATCAAAATACTCACTAACCAAATCCTTCACAATTTCTGCATCAAAGTCTTTGCAAGAGAATACATCCAAATACATGGAGTTGTTCTCTTCCACAAAGTGTGCAGCAATGTTAGATGTTTCAATTAACTGAATAAGAGTATATCCTTTCTTGTTACCTGTTCCAAACATGACAATCTGAGGGTCACCGTAAGCAACCATATCAATTCGTCTAACTAGTTCATTTGTAAAGTTTTTAATAACCACAGCAGATCCAATCCTTTTAGGAGAGCATCCTGCTGCGTCCAAGATTAAGTGTTTTCCCCAAGTTCGAAGTGCTGACATACTATTCATATTGTCTTCTGTCTAAATAATGAAGAACTTCGGACTTAATACAGTTCCAAGCGTGAAAGGTCATATTTTAAACTTAACTCTCAATCTAGTATGTATTGCTATTTTCTACTTATTTTTAGGCGGTCTTCTATCATGGACCATGTGGCGAGTGTTCCCTGAATTCAATGAACAATGGGAGAAGCAGTCTAACCTGTATCAACTCGCAGATGTCTCTATGGAAATTTCAATCATTGTCATCGTAGCTTTTTGGACAACTTATTTCGTTAATTCATTTATTCCTATATTGCCAGTCACCTCAGCCTTAGAGGGATACCTTGAATCATTTGGAGCTCAAATGGTCTTTATCTACGCAGTATTCGTGTTCTTAGATACATTAGATGATAAGTTAAAACATGTATTCAATGACTTTTTTGGAACCAACCTCACCTAAAATTTTCCAGTGAAAGAGTAAACAAATGTACTATACTAAGTTGATCTTCTTGGCTGCGTTGTTCTATTTCCTTATTCCTGGCGTTCTAGTTCGATTACCACCTGGCGGTTCCACAATGGTCGTCAATATCACTCACGCTGTTGTCTTTGCATTGGTTTCTTCTTTTGCTTGGGGAATGGTCAAGAGCCGAATGGGTAAGTAGGCGTCCAAAATGGATCTGATTGATCTAAAATAAATAGAAGGTGGTAGAAAATGAGTGAATCCCCTATTGAAGAAAATCCCCAAATGATATATTTCTGTAAAAATCGTAAGTGTCATGATGAAGTCAATAAACAAGGTGACTTATGTGTTAAATGCTCTCCTCCCGAAATAGAAACCTGTGCTAAATGCGGAACATCCGAAGATGTTTGGGCATTTGGACATTGTACAAAGTGTTGGGTTGATCGAAACACACAAATCTCCGATGGATACTTCTGCGGTTTCGCAGAATGTAAGGAATGTAAAGTATATCCCTATTCATGTAGAACCTGTCAATGCGATTCATGTGGAGATCTCTACAGTCTCAAAGAAGAAGACAGCGATCATGGTCTCTGCTACGAATGTAAGGATGCTTTAGTACCTGTAAAGTGCCCTTGTGGAGAGGAAGCCATATCAGAAAACCTTCAAGTATGTATTGACTGTTATTACGCTGATCCTAGTATTCGTCATGATATCAATGACGAGTAGGAGTTCCTCCAAAATGGATCCAAAACCATCCAACTAATCATTTTTCAGTGTAAAATGTCAAGTATGTCTTATGAATCGAATCATTGTCCTGGATGTGATGAAGAACTTGTTGTGAGAGCAAATGGGTATTGTGCAGGATGTTGGACCGAACGTTTCGGTTGTGAAGAAGTGTCCTCAATCTCTTATGTTGATGAAGATGATGAAGTAAATGCAGCAATCCAAATTCAAACGTGGTGGCGAAAGGTGTCGACTCGTGGATACAAAGAACCACAATGTGATGGTTGTTACTATAATGTCTTCAATCAATTAGGTCATATGGGAATTGGAGGGTGTTTGTATGAACCCGATCCTTATGAGTTTGAATGATCTACAGACTAATCCTACAACTAAACAATATGAGTAAGAAAATCTGGTATGCGCCGAATGGATTTGAAGCATATGGTGATGAAGAGATCGAAGCAGTTAATCGTTGTTTAAAAGAAGGGTGGTTAGCGGGAAATGGTAAGTATACAACACAGTTTGAACAAGAAGTGGCAACGTATTTTGGAAAGAAGTTTGGACTTTTTGTGAATTCTGGTTCTTCTGCATGTTTATTAGCACTTGCTTCATTGAATCTACCTAATGGAGCTGAAGTGATTACTCCTGCTTGCACTTTTTCAACAACTGTAGCACCTATTATTCAACTAAAATTAAAACCTGTTTTTTGTGATGTAGAACTGAACACCTACGTTGCTTCGGCTGAAGCAGTCATTTCAAAGATAACTTCTTCAACCCGTGTAATCATGTTGCCTAACTTGATTGGAAATACTCCTGATTGGAAACTTCTTCGTAGGATGTTAGATGATCTTGGACGATCGGATATTTTTCTAATTGAAGACTCTGCAGATACATTGGTTTGCACTCCTGAAACCGATATTTCAACTACAAGTTTCTATGCAAGTCATGTAATCACTGCTTGTGGATCTGGAGGAATGGTCATGTTTAATGATTCAAAATATCTCAAGAGAGCAACTATGTTTAGAGATTGGGGACGTATTGGTGATAATACTGAGATAGTTGTTGAGCGATTCAATCATAGTGTAGATGATATCAAATACGATTACAAGTTTTTGTATGGTTGTCTAGGATATAACTTCAAGTCTTCTGAAGTGAATGCTGTATTTGGTCTAGAGCAGATGAAGAAACTTCCAAAGTTCGTCGGCATTCGCAGACAAAACGTTGAACGATATTTAAGTAACTTACAAGGGGTCAAAGGGATTGTTCTTCCATCGGATACAAAGAATGCGAACTGGCTTGCATTTCCTATTCAAGTAGAAGATCGTTTGTCATTAGTCAATTATTTGGAAGATAGAAATGTTCAAACACGAGTCATCTTTTCAGGCAATATTACACGCCATCCTGCCTATCGTAAATATATTGAAGCATTTGAAAACTCAGACATAATTATGAAGAATGGCATTTTACTTGGATGTCATCATGGAATGACTGTTGAAGATGTAGATGTAGTTTGTAATTTGATTAAAGAATTCATGAACCATTCGTAATGTCGCTTCATTCCTTCTTCAAGTGTAATCGAAGGTGTGAATCCATACTTTGTTTTTAAGTAGGTTGGATCACATACCCAAAGCTGCGAATCAGTTCCATGGCCTAGTTGAGTTTCCGAGGGTGTATAGTCAATAGTCTTACCCATTACAGATTCAGCGATCGAAACAACTTCTTGATTCGTTCTTTGAACTCCTAGACCAACATTTACAATATCAAATAGTTCTGTATCTTTATAGTTCATAATTCTAATAGTTGCTTCTACAAAGTCATCAATATAGGTCCAATCGTGATTGGCATTGTTCAAATACTTTAAACGATTTGAAAAGATCAGAGTCATTAACTTGAAGTCCTTTTCGTGAGGGCCATAAATCGACAATGGTCTAATGACAACCGTTGGAATTGAATACGTATATGCATAGGCACGTGACAAAAGTGATGCAGCTGCTTTTGTACCTTCATACATTGTCTTCGGTTCAAGAAGGTCTTTTTCTGTTAGTGGATGATCTTTACATCCATACTCACTAGATGATCCAAAAATCAAAAGTTTTTGAACTTTGTTATGACGACAATATTCAAGAACTAAGTATGTTTGTATAATGTTTGTCTGAAGCATGTTATCAGGATCTAATCCTTCCATCGCAAGATGACAGATCACATCAGGTCTGAAAAGAGTTAGTTTATCAACAAGAGTGTCTCCTCGAAATGTTCCATCAACAACATGACCATCTTTTTGAAATCGAATAACCAAATTCTGTGCAATAAATCCTTTAAGTCCAGTAACAAAAATCTTCATTTTCCTTTAGAGCGTAACGATATTTAAACCAGAACAGCTTTCTTTTAGGCGTTTTTGAATGATTACACTATAAGTTTCTTCTAATGGTATGATAACTGTATCCGAAGAAGTCAATGTAACTGAAGTAAATGGAAGAATATTCAAAGTATTAAGTGTTTTATCTTTAAAATTAGGATTATCATCGATAATAGCTTCAATAGTATATTTCTCTTGCAAATGTGAGATGATCTTATATAAAAATTGACCACAACCGTACACAAAGACTCTTCCAGTTAAATCAGGAAGTTTATGTTTCATGTTTTCCATTTGATTAACACCTTTCTCAATGTATTTTTCAACTGAACTATTATTTGACTTCTTTTGAAATATAGCTCGAATTACTGGATAGTTTTTTGAGAGCATGGTAAATGAACTTTGAGTAACAACTACTGGAGTATATCCAGATAGCATCATTGTTTTACATAAGGAATAGGGTGAAAAGAAGTTAATATGTTCAATATTGATCTCTTGTAAAATACCATAGTTTTCGATAGTATCGTATCTACTTGCATCTGGAATTTCAATAAACATAAATCCTCCTTCACAGACATAACTATTAATTTTTTGAATAAACTGAAGTGGATTATAGATATGTTCAAGAACATGTGAAAGAACAAGACAATTATACTCTTTATTAGGAGACTCATGTCCAAAGTCATACTCAGAAACAATGTAGTTTGAAGCTAATAGTTTAGATAATCCACCATTTCCACTTCCATAATCCAAGATTGACTTTACAGATGAATCTAAGTTCTTTAAAAGAAAGTCATATGTCTGACGGTCTTTATCTTTATATAAAAAGTCTGATCCAGAGTAATTGTTATGTGTTGAATAATACTTATCATAATCTGATTCTATACTTTTTGATTTAGTGTAGTGAAATGAACATGTCTTGCAGTTCATGATACTTAAATTACCATCCATTGTAGAATCCGACCTCTGTGAAATCTGTAATGAAAAAATCTGTTGACATTCTAGATTAGAACAAATAGGACAATAGGTTCTCATAATATTATTGAAACTCGTTATAATCCGTTTAAGCGCAAAATTATTAATTATGTATGCGAGTAAGCGATTATATTATCAAGACACTTGAACTCAATGGAATTGATACACTGTTTAGTATCACGGGTGGATTTGCGATGCATTTGAATGACTCATTTGGTAGAAGTAATTTCAAAGTTCATTATCAACATCATGAACAAGCATGTGGATACTCTGCAGTTGGATACACAAAAGCTTGTGGAAGGCCATCCGTTGTTTGCACGACCGCAGGGTGTGCAGCAACAAATACCATTTCTCCGTGTTTAGTTGCATATCAAGATAGCGTTCCTGTTCTATTTATTTCAGGACAGGTCAAATCAAATGAGACGATTCGATCGACAAACACAGAAACTATGAAACTTCGCCATTATGCAGGCGCTGATTGTGATATTATCTCTGCGGTATCGGAGATGACAAAGTATAGTCATGAAGTTACTAATGTATCTGAAATACCTTCTGTAATGATGAAGGCAATTGAAAGTCTTATTTCTGGAAGACCGGGTCCAGTATGGTTATCCATTCCAGTTGATATTCAAGGAATGCAAATAGATCAAGATTTAAAAGTATATACCTTACCTAAGTTTGAAAGTGAATCCATTGATCTTTCCAATTTGTATGAATGTATTCAGGCATCAAAACGTCCTGTTCTACTTATTGGAAATGGCGTGAAACTAGCTGGATGTAAAAAACAACTACAAGACTTCTTAACTAAGTATCCAATTCCATGTGTTGTGACAATGTTATCAACTGATTTACTAGAAACAAGTCATCCAATGAACTTTGGAAAGATAGGTCTTGTTGGTGATAGGTGTGGCAACTTTGTTATGCAAAACTGTGACCTTCTTATTTCAATTGGTTGTCGAATGGCGCAGGGTATTGTTGGATATAGAGCTGATTGGTTTGCACGAGAGGCAAAGGTTATTTATATTGATAATGATGCTAATGAACTAAAAAAGACAAACATTAAGTATCATATGAAAGTGAATGCAGATATACGAACCTTTTTTCATTCATTCCAAGCAACAGTCCCCAACTATTCTGATTGGATAGTAAAATGTGATCATTGGAAATCAAGATGGTTATTTGAGACTCCTTCTATTTCAGAATCAGAACAAGTCAATCCGTATATTGCTTTAAAATGTCTGTATAGTCTAGCTCCTGAGAACAAAACATCTGTTGTATCATCGGGTTCTATTGTTACAAACGTATGGCATATGATCAATGTTAAGAAGAATGACAAATTTATAATCAGTAGTCAAGGAGATATGGGATTTGAACTGCCTGCTGCAATTGGTTGTCAAATTGCATCTCCAGACAAGTTAGTAATCTCTATTCTTGGTGAAGGATCTTTGCAACTTAATATTCAAGAACTACAGACAATCTTACAATATAACTTACCAATGAAGATACTTGTCTTTAACAATGCTGCTTATGGTGCAATTGTAATTACTCAAAAGAACTTCTTTAATGCAAAGTTTGGAGTCGATGTCTCAAGTGGAATTTCATTTCCAAGTACGGAAAAGATTGCAGGTGCTTACGGTATTAAGTATGACTCTATACAGGACTACTCAACTATGGAAGACAAAATCAATCAGTTTATTAACTATGATGGAGCCATACTTCTTGAGGTATTTTGCTGTATTCAGAGCAGACATCCACGTTTAAGCGCTATCAAAAATGAGGATGGAACCTTTACCAATCGTCCATTTGAAGATATGTTTCCATTTCTTGAAAGAGAAGTCTTTAAGAATGAAATGATAGTTTCTATAGTATGATCACTTGTATTTTTTAATGTTTGTGAATCCTAGATCAACCTTTATAGATTGTCCAGTAATTCCGTTGTTTTCAGTTGTAAGGAATTTTACTGTAACATAGATGTCTTCCAATGTTATTAGTCTATTGAAATTAGTGAAAGTTTTTATGAATTCGATGTTTTCTTCTGATAGGGTTTTTCTAGTCATTTCATTATCAACAACACCTGGAAGAACATTGTTAATTAGAATGTTCTTTTCTGATAAGTCATATGCAAGGCTTTTAACAAGACCGGAAAGTGCTGCTTTTGTAACCGTATAAGACAACTTACCAGGACGTGTTGTTTCTTCCCATATAGAACTTATAATAACTAGTTTTGCGCCATGCTTTATTTGTTTGTGATCTAATAGAGTTCTAAGTGTTTGTAATATAAATGAAACATTACCTTCAATAATTTCTGAGAATAAGTCTGAGTTAAAAGTATCAATTGAATCATTAAAATTCACACCATTTGCCCAAACAACTGTATCAAACTCATAGGGTATGTTAGTTAAGTTATCAATATGAACAATAGTTGAAGTTACTTTTTCCAACTTAGTTGTTACTCCAAATACAGTGTTACCTGATTCTCGAAACCTAGATGCAATATATGAACCTATTGAACCTGTTGAACCAAAAACAAGAACGTTCATTGTTTAGATATAGATAACTATCTCTAAGCAATGGTCTTTAAGATTTTTGATATAGGAGGCTCCTTTTTAAAAATGTATTCTTCAAATGAAGGAATCTCGTGTATTCCAATACCAACTACAAATACGCTTAGTATCGATGAAATCAAAGAATATATTCGAAGTAATGTTGATGAATCAACTGAATACATAGGACTTAGTTCACAGATGCATGGTTTCGTAGCATTGTCTGAATCAAAACAGATAACTGATTTTGTTACTTGGAAACATTCATCGTCAGATTGTATTCTTTATGATAGTACATTCGATGACTTTAGTAGAACTGGTCTTCAAAAAAGGGCAGATCTACCTATCAATAACTTATTCAATATACTTGACTCAATGAAAGATAAACCTAGAGTTGTTCGATTTCGAAACATAACTGAGGCTATCTTAGATGTATGTAACCAAAAAACACACTTTACAATGGCATGCGGTAGTGGTTTCTATGACCTAACTGATAAGTCATACATAACCAAATACATTGATTTTTTTAAAAAGAATCTTGATATAGACTTATCATTTGACAGTGTTGCAAATGAAGTTTGTGTTTCAGGATACATCAATGTAAAAGATCGACTAGTTCCGGTATATACAGGTATTGGAGATTTCCAAGCATCTGTATTAGGATGTAATCTTCTTCCAAGAACTTTATATGTGAATATGTCAACTGGATCTCAGATTGCTTTAATAGAGCAAAGACCATATTTTTATCAAGGACTCTCATGCAGGCCTTTTTTTAATAATCAATATCTGAAGTGTTATACGCATATACCATGTGGTAAGTTCTTAATAAAGATTCATGATGCATTGAGTTTAAGAGGAATTGATTTTTGGAAATCAATGAAAACTATAAGTGAAGATATATTCTTTGATTCTAATGAGCACATTCTTCTTGAAGATAAGGAGTCTATGATGACTAATGATGTAGTAATCATATTCAGAGGCTTTATTTTTCAGTATATTAATATTATTCGTAGTCAAGGATTTGAGTTTGATAGTATCTTTCTTTCAGGTGGAATTCCAAAACGTCTTCCAATCATTAAACGTATATTTGAAAAGGAATTTGGAGTTTTTGTAAATCTACATTCGGATGAAGATGACAGTATTAGGGGTGTACGATGTCTTCTCCAAACAATGAAAGAAAAGTGTGATTAAGCCTTGATTCTATATCTTTTAGCTCTTTATACTCAAATCTAGATTCACCTAGTTTATCAAAGACAATGCAGCAGATTTTACTACCAATGTTTTTCTTATCTGAATTCAGGTGTCTCAAGAATGCAGAGTAATCAAGTTTCATTCTTCTAAACCTATATGGAACCATATTCAATATCGTTTCATTCACTTCTTTTAGATTATCTGTAAAGACAGCATTTTCCATATACATTCCAAGTAGAACAGCAATTCCATGAGGGATTTCATGATTGGATGCTCCTTCTAGGGCATGTCCAAATGTATGTCCATAGTTAAGAACCTTTCGTATATTCATTTCAAGTTCATCATATTCTATGATCGGTTTTTTGATACTAGAAGTTAGTTTGATAATTTCAAGAATGTTATTCTGTTTATAGTTCTCTAAGAACAAGTTATATGTATAACTTCCACCTATTATTGCCATCTTGATACATTCACCTAGTCCAGAAATGATGTCATCATTTTTAAGAGTAGACAAGAACCAATCTGAAATGTATACCTTATTAGGTGCACTAAATGCACCAATGACATTTTTACTTGAACGATTAATGCCAACTTTTCCACCTATAGCACTATCTGCCATAGATAATAGAGTTGTTGGAATAAATACCCAATTAATACCTCTTTTAAAAATAGAAGCTACAAAACCACCTATGTCTTGTGTGATACCTCCTCCGATAACTATAAGTTTATTCTTTTTAGTGAAGTTCATAGAGGATAATCTATCAAAGACATCCATAACTGTTTCAAGTGTTTTCAATGATTCAACTGCAGTAAGTTCATAATCATACCGTATATTATGATTAACATTCTTATCGACTAGAACAAAATCACCATCAACGTATATTTCCTTTAAAATATCTACAAGTGGTTTCTTGACATAATCAACATTATACATCTTGCTATAGGATTGAACTGAAATTGAATTGGATAATATATCAGTAGAACTCATTTGAAGTGTTATATCACATACACTAAACTGATGAAGCATCTTATGAATTTGCATGAAGCGTGTTTCATTGTAAAAGTTATGTAGATTTTCAGATTTCATATATTGAAACGTTGCAAAGATCTCACCTATATTCATCTTTTTATGTTTCTCAATGATATCAATTGCATATGAGACATGACATCCAAAATAAGAAGCGAGTGCATAGATGATATTATACGATGTAATACCAATACATTCTTTATAGTTGGAAATGTGTGTGTTACCAAACTGTAGAATAGGTAGAATAGAATAGTTTTTGTTTTCCATGATCAATAACTCAGTCTTTGCATTGCCCGATCCACGTCCAAATCCTAATATACATCCATCTACAATATCAGCTCCAAACTTTAATGCATGAAGTGCTTTTGATGTTCCATTTGAACAGTTATCATGTGCATGAAATCCAAATTCTATTCTACCTGGTAAAAGGTTTTTAATGTATGGAACTAGAGTTTCAATATCGTTAAGAGTAATTGAACCATATGTGTCTGCAACAGTAAAGTATTGAATGGGTGCTTCAGATAAAAGACAACAGATTTCTTCAAGCTGAGACTTACTTACTTTATCAATACGTCCAAGATTGAATGAAATATCATATCCTAGTTGAGAAAGTGCATGCATTTGAACAATTCCATCTTTGAGCTGTTTGATATCCAATACAGAATCATCTCCATTCTTACCACCATGATAAGCCATTAAAACACGAACCATTTTAATCTTCGATTGACTTGCAGGAACAAAATCTCCAATATCAAATTCATTAATGGTAACCATAACTGCTAGTTCACAACCTTTTTTGGTAATGACTTTATTAAGAAACTCCTCTGTGCAGAAGAAGGTAGATCCATACCTACGAAGATTTGATTCAGTTCTTCTGTTTCGAAATCCAATTTCCATATAATCAAGACCGGCGTCTGAACATGCAGAATAACATTCGGTTACTTGTTGATCTGTAAATTTCCAGTCGTTCACATATCCTCCATCACGGAGTGTACAGTCTAAGAGTTTGACCATTGTTGTATATCACCATTCTAGCTGTTTAAACCAACAAAGTTTAAAATCACGTGCTTTGGTTTATAGTTCTCAACAATCATATCGTAGTGAATGTACGAAGGTTTATTAACAAACACAATATCTTTACAAGGACTTGATCGTGCAGCTAGTATACCTGTTAAGCTATCTTCAAAAATTACAGGTTTTTTACATTGAAAATCTTCCAAAACCTTTGAAAAACATAGATGACTTGGTTTTGGAGCAATCATATCCTCTCTACAATAAATTCGTGAGCTAAGTTTTAGTATTGGGAATTGTTCTAGTATCGTATCGACTATCATTCTTCGTGTATTGGTTACAATCACAAACTGTTTACCTTTTGAAACTATGTCTTTTAAGAACTCTTCACAACCTTCATTCAATCTAAACTCTTCAGGAGTATTAATCAACTTTTCAATATAGAGTTGGTTCTTAAACTGCATAACTTGTTGTCCATTCAATCCAAGAGTATCGTTTAAGTATCGTTCAATTCCTCCATGAATGGATGTATGAAAAATTGAACAGAATTCATTATGTGTCATGCTAAAGTCTGAACCAATACATTTTTTTAATACAGAAAGCCATAGTTCATAGTGAATATGTTCTGTCATTAGAATCGTGTCATCAAGATCAAATATAAATAGATCGTGATCCATTACGTTAGTATAATAGTGTTGTGAAAACACTTGTCAATGCCATTTAAAATGGATCTAACCCAAATCTGATTACCGAAAGTTAGTTAAAATGATAGATTACGTCTCAATCGGTTATACTTCAGATGAACAAGAAATGTTACAAGATGCTTACGATGCAATTGAAAAGGTTAAAATGTGGGACTACATGAAGCAAGAACCAGGCGGTGGAGGAGGATATATGTTTACAGATGATGAAGAACTTAGACTGATTCATAGACATCTTAAATACGATGGACATTCTGGCTTCTCATTTGCATGGACCATGAAAACCATGCAGCATATCGCAAGACTTGGTGAAGAAGGTTTCATTCAAGCATGCTTATCCTTGCCTAAGAATGTGCGAAAAGGGAGCATTGATGGGCAGTTGAGCAATATGACACCAAGCTAAATACACTCGGAAAGCTTCTTCATCCTTGAAGAATGGAAAGGAAGGATAACAATTTTTCAATTCCGTAAATGCTTCTGCATGTTTTGGTGAATTATTGCCTTGAAAAAACTGAATAATCTGATTAAGTTTTTGAAGTCTTTGTTCACGTGAAAGTAAATTAAGATTGCTTCGGAATGTATCCATAGTATTACAATTAAATTACGGTTAAAATGGATCTAGTTTCGTCTATAATAATGGAATATGCCAAAATGACTGACTGCCCTATTTGCTACGAAACTATTAATCAGACCACAGGTTGCTGTGTTCTAAGTTGTTCTCATTCCTTCCATATCAAATGTTTAACTAAATGGACTTCTGATGCGTCCACTTGCCCCATGTGTCGTCATGCTTTGAGCGACATTGAACTCAATCGTCCAGATCCTCCACAAAAGGTAGAAATTACACGCTCAAATAATGGATGGTTTCGCATTGCACCGTATACTTTCACGACTGAAGATCGTATTATGCAAGTAGTTCAAGAAGCAGGAGTGACACGAAATAGAGCAATCCATGAACTTCGTGATAGTGCTGGAAATGTAGATGAAGCAATTCTTATGGCTCGTGATAGTCATCGCTATATTCCAAGCACTCCACCTCCACCACGAAATCCAATGGAACCCACAGATGAAATGGTCACTGCTTGGGCCTTGCAACGTCTGTTTAGATATGGAACTGTAATAGATGATACGTATGACTATGGAAGTCTAGCCGATACGATACATCGCACAAATGTAACTCGATTCAGCGGACATGCATCTAGTTTATGGATGAACATTGACTTCACAGATTCTGAAGTCCGTGAACGATCACTCTCTGTCTAAAATGAATCAATTTTTTCAAAGTTAAGTGATAGTAAGATGAAGTCCTTGGAATCCAAACTTAGAAAAGCAAAGGCAGAATACGAAACACTCAAAGCAGACTATGAAGCACTCAAGAGTTTAAACTGGGATATCTTCTATGGACGAGAAGAAGGAGTACATGATCTTGCGAAAGAGAAAGAATTACTCAAAAAATCAGTTGAAACACAGAAGAAGATACAACAACTAGAAGCCAAGATACAAGCTAAAAAAGAGACCCAGTAGATTTTTGATATGCAACATACGTTAGAAAGATTCCATAGGAGTTTTTGGAAATAGTATCAATTATGTTGTATGTGAAATTTTTCCATGCAGGTGAAAACATAGCAGCTATTCCGTATGAACCCCAAACAATTGACATAAAAACAAACAATGGTAAGTTATCAGGAAGATTCTTAACTACAAACGACTTATAAATGATATAGAATGATCCGATCAGTCCAACAAATCCAAGACTATTGGATGTAAATAAATCAAGAACGTTAATTTCGTAAAGATATCCAAAGAACAACATCATAAAGTTGAATCCAAACACAAGCAATATGTCTTTGTAGTGCTCATCCCACACTGTCTTAAGTGTTTTCTTCTCGTCAGGATTGTTGTTGTAATCATAGTATA